>Ga0209270_1000624_pt1 | contig 68958 bp, 58 predicted proteins | sample MTBAKSrepl1MetaG_FD_187456 | JGI IMG/M metagenome (GOLD analysis project Ga0209270, IMG submission 187456) | Enrichment culture microbial communities from Arthur Kill intertidal strait, New Jersey, USA, that are MTBE-degrading - MTBE-AKS1... | ecosystem: Environmental > Aquatic > Marine >... | reverse complement strand
CCGACACTCCTTCTTGGCTACTAAGCTCTTGACTCAACTCCGCTTCGGCTACGCCTTCGCTCCGTTGAGTCAATGCCCTGGGTTATCCTTTTTACCCGAAGTGTCAGATTAAGTCATGACTAATACACGTAGGGAGTGAAATGATACCGGTTCGTTAAACATGGTCAATAGATGCTTCAATCTTGGATTCCGCCTCGAACTCGATCCTAATGTTCAACTATACCGGTCCTCTTGTTGAATTGTTTTCTATCATCCTTTTTTGTATTTATTTCTGCAGTCCGAGTAGTGTCTTTTGTGAGTGCTGCAGCCAACTATGTAGCTGCAGCAAATATGCCTTTTGAGCAGTTGGTTGAAGCATGCTTTATGGCGTTTATACCTCGTCGCCGTGTTCGTCCAGGTATCTAGTTTAGGGTTCTTTCCTGTAGCTAAATCGGTTTGGTGGCTATTTTTTGTAGAACATTGTCTACCCGAGACGAGGCTCTGGTACGCATCCATAGTCTGTTCCAAACTTATCAACGTCTGTTTTCAGTCTTTTGACCGATTCTTGTGATGCATCCTTAATCTCCTGAACTGCCACAACATCAAACTTCGAGATCGTCGAAGCGAGCGATCTCATAACTTCCTGCTTAGAAGATTTCGAAGTTCCGAGTACCTAGAGGTTGAACGCCGCTATAAGGACTGTAGGATGAGATGCGGCAAACTCTGATGCAGATCTAGAATGTGATGCATTAGCATTGTAAACGTTACCAATTTGGTAATGTTCTTCGCACGCACATAGGAAGACTGCACTTGCGAGTAAGGATGCTACTAAAAACACACTAGGTAAGTTATTCATCTGCAACTTTTGCGAAGTAGTGTTAGGTTTTAAATGTTATGCTCGTTGCGAGCTATTTCGCTCGCTATCAAGATGGTAGATACTAGTTAGACTGCTAGACTATTCTAGATCAAGCACGTGATCGCAGTTCATTAAATTGGGATTATGCACCTTGTAAATGCAACTAGAAGTGCCCAGCTAAAATAATTAGTCAAGGCAGTTTAGAGAAACAAATTAAAACTTGTACACATTTTCACAAAATATTGCGGTGAAATGGATTGACTTGTATGAAGAATGCATGTATATGATTTAGCATCCACTGAAAGAGCAGATTCAAGAGACACTAAGAGGGAGCCGAAGAAGATGGGATTCGAACGGTTCAAGAAAAGGGGAAGGGGCTACAAACCGAAAGTTAGCATTTGGATGCGCGGTCAGATCGGCTTCAACCAGGGAGCCGTGGAGCGCTTCAAGATCAAGGAATACAAATACGTAATCTTTTTCTACGATAGGGACGAGAAGAAAATAGGATTTAAATTTACAAACGATGAGAACGAGGAAGGAATCTCTAAGATTAACATCCGGCCTACTGGAGCTACAATCTCGGCCAAAGCATTCCTGGACTTCTATGAGATCCCATACGAGAAGACCAAACAGTACGATATTTTTTTCGATGATAAGGAGAGGTTATACGTTATAAATTTTGAAAGTGAATAAAAAGAGAAAAAGGCTGACTTGCCTTTGGCGAGCAGCCTTTCTCAGAGGTTTTGTGCCAGCTTTTGGGAGCTGGAACAAGAGTGTAAGCAACTCTATTAATAATCAAAACTTGTCTTAAAGTCAAGAAATTATTAATGGTTCTTGCCTCCAAGCTGGTGCATCCTCTGAGCAATACAACGAGTGGCGGATGCCAAAAGGGGTATCTGCCAAGGAGGGTGCCATCATGGTCCTCACAATTAACTACGATCTCAAACAGCCTGGAAGAAACTACGAAGGGCTGTACGAGGTCATCAAGAAGGCTCCGGCCTGGACGCATCCGATGGAATCTTTATGGTTCATCAGGACTAACGAGTCAGTCCAGACATGGTCTGACAGGCTCATCGCGCAAATAGACAAGAATGATCGTCTGTTTGTCGTGGACATCACCGGCAAGCAATACTCAGGCTGGATGACTGAGGATTTCTGGGAGTGGCTCAGGAAAAACAACTATTAACCGTTTAAAAGTGGGGGCGGGCTTCGCGGCCCGCCTTCCAAAAGAATTCTTACCAACTCGCGTTCAGCAGCTTCATCCTTAGCCTCCACGGAAGATCCACATTCCCTTTCACCTCGGAATATTTCAAACTTCACCTTGTCGTTTATCTTTCAAAAGGACTGCGGGCGAAAGCTTTACTGGACTATATGGGTCAGTACTTTATTAGGTTCCAGCTTCACTTAAACCCTGGTACAATTTTATCTACGATAAACCGGCGTCGTTCACGTTCCCGCCCACCGCGCGTTCCAGCTCCGCGAGCGCGATCATGTAGCCGTACAGGGCTTGGTAGAAGTTGGTGTCCGCCTGAGTCAGATAAGAGCGCGCGTCCAGCACATCGGTGGACGTGGCCACCTGCGCGCGGTATTGCATCTGGGTGATGCGCCAGTTTTCCTTGGCCTGCGTCAAGGCCCGTTCCGCCGTGCCGATGTTCTGCTCGGCCACCAGCAATTCCCGGTAGGCTTGCTCCACTTCATACCGCACGCTGTCTTCCAGTTCAAAGAGGCGTTGTTTCGCCGCCTTGACGGCCAGGCGGCTTTTGGAGACCTGAGCCTTGGTTTTTCCCCACTCGAACACGTTCCAGTCCATCTGAAAACCGACGGTCGAATTGTATTCGTTGGAATAGTCGTTGTTGGTCGCCGCCGGATTGTCTCCGTCCTGTTCGTAAGCGGCGAATAGGTTCAGTTTGGGGTAGTAGTCGCTTTTGGCGGCGGTGACGGACTTTTCCAATACCGCGAGCCCCAGCCGGCCGGAAACGAGTATGGGCCGAGCCTCCAGGGACAGCGCTATGAGCGCGTTCAGGTCCGGTTCGAGTTTCGGAAATATGGTCTCATCCTTCAGGGCGAGCGTGGTTCCCTGCGGCAGCCCCACCAGAAGATTGAGCCGGGTTTCCCAGAGCCTTACCGAAGCCGTGGCCCGTTCCCGTTCCTGACGCGCGTTGGCCAGAGCCACCTGGTAGCGCAGCAGGTCGTTATAGGGGATCAATTCCTGCTCGAAGAATTTCTGGGAATCCTCTTCCTGCGCTTTATATGATTCAACCTCCTGTTCCCGCACCGTCAGAATTTTTTCAGCCAGGAGTGTTTGAAAATAGGTGACCTTGGCGTCCCGCGCGATATCCAGCGTAACCTGTTTCCGCTCCAGGGCTTTGACCTGGGTATTGAGCTGCGCCATTTCGTACTGGCTTTTGAGAGCGAAACCGCTAAACAGCGGCTGGAGGACGGAAACGTCCCAGTGATACTCGTTGCGGTGAGAGACTGGAATCTCCACGCCCTGACTGCGCATGATCGGTTGTTCCCCAAAGTGGGTGTACTGGTAACCGGCGTTGAACTTCGGAAGAAAATCGGCCACCGCCGCGCGACGTTCCTGCCGCGCGCCTTCGTAGTCATATTCGGCGGCCTGAATGCGGTAGCTGTGTTCATTGGCCATGCGCGCGGCGTCATCCAGCGTCAGCTCGAACGGAATCTCAGCCGCCCGGAGCGGGTTGGGCCGCCATGCGGCCCCGGCCATCAAAAGGCCGCACAGCATAACAAAAACCATGACGCGAACCATTGGATCGGATATACGCCTCGAATTATTTTCCTTCGGTTTCATGAATCCGCTTTCCTTCTTATACGGACGAGGCGACGCGGGCCTCTTTGCGATAGAACAGAGCGTACAACACAGGGACGATAACCAGGGTGAGCGCGGTGCCAAAGGTAAGGCCTCCGATGATAGTCAGGCTCATGGCGCCGAAAAACGGGTCCCGGATCAACGGCGCCATGCCCAGAATGGTGGTCAGGGAAGCCATGCATACCGGCCGTAACCTGCTCACCGAGGAATCCAGAATGGCGTCATGCATCGCCTTGCCTTCACTCAGGTCGATGTTGATCTGATCGATAAGGACCACACAGTTTTTGATCAGCATGCCGAAGAGCCCCAGAAAGCCGAGCGTGCTGCTGAAATCGAAGGCGGCGCCCGACAAAAGGAACGCGCCGGCGACCCCCACGATGGCCAGGGGCAGACACAGAAAAATCAGGATGGTCTGCCGTATGGAATTGAACATGGCCAGTATGGTCAGGACCATGGCCAGGAAAAACAGCGGGACCATTTTGAAAAGACCTTCGTTGGCTTCGACCGACATTTCGTATTCGCCGCCCCATTCCAATTCGTACCCCGGAGGAAGCGGAATAGCCTCGATCTGGGGACGCAATCGCGCAAAAAGCGGATCGGTGTTTCCCACCAGCGGGTCACACATGGCGGTAATGGTTCGTTTGCGGTCGTAACGCCATATGAGCGGATTTTCCCATACGGTTTCAAAGTCCGTGACGATATTCTGCAAGGACAAACTCTGACCCGTGGCAGGAGCGAAGACCTGAACGTCGGCCAGTTTCTCCACATGGTCCCGTTCGGCCTCGGGCAGCCGAAGCGTGATGGGAATCAACGTGTCGCCCTCCCGGTATAAGCCCACGGTTTTGCCCTCGAACGCCACCTGGACGGCGTTTGACACGTCCGGCCGGGTGACTCCCGTCCGGCGGGCTACGGCTTCCGACACCACGGGGCGGATCGTTTCCACCGGCTGGCGCCAATTGTCCCGTATGACAATCGCGCCGTTGTCCTTTTCCATGAGATCCTTGGCCTGGTTGGCCAGGCGCCGCAGGACAACGGGATCGGGCCCGGAAAAACGCGCCTCGATACGCGCTCCAAAGTTCGGTCCATGGAAAAAGGGTTTGATTTTGTACTCGGCGTTGGGGAAGTTGTCGGAAAGATACTTGCGCAGCGGCTCAACCATGCCCTTGATCCTGCGGTAGTCCTTTACCGATACCAGTACCTGCCCATAGCTGGTGTTGGCCTGCTCAGGATCGTAGGTCAGGATGAAACGCAGGGACCCCCGGCCCACAAAGGTGGTTGTCGCCGTGACTCCTTCCATTTGTCGAATATGATCGCTGACTCGGGCGAGATCCTGAACGGTCTCTTCAATGTGCGCGCCCTCGGGCAGCCAGAAATCGACCATGAACTGCGGCCGGTCGGAAGTCGGGAAAAAGGTCTTCTCCACATGTCCGAACCCGATTATGGCCAGGACTACAAGCGAGATAAGGACGCCCAGAACGGCGCCGCGGCGTTTCAGACACAAATCCAGGAATTTTCGATACTTCACAAAAAATACGCTGGCGTAGGGATCGTTGTCGGTATATTTCTTGGCGCTGGGAAAAAATCGCACGCAAAACAGCGGGATGAGGGTCAGCGCCAGGACCCAGCTAAAGCCCAGGGAAACGCCGATCACCTTGAACAGGCTTCCCAGAAATTCGCCGGTGCTGTCCGGGGATGTGCCGATGGCCGCAAAGGCCAGAATGGCGACGATGGTGGCGCCGAGCAGGGGCCAGGCGGTCTGGGAACACGCCTCCATGGCGGCGCGCATGCGAGGCGTCCCGCTTTTGACTCGGACCAGAATACCCTCGGTGACCACGATGGCGTTGTCCACCAGCATGCCCAGCGCCAATATCAGGCCGCCCAGGGAGATCATTTGCAGGTTGATGCCCAGGACGCGCATGCCGATGAATGTTCCGAAAATGGTCAGAAGCAGGATGAAACCCATCAACATGCCGCTGGCCAACCCCATGGTAAGGAAAAGCACTACAATGACGATGGCCACGGCTTCAATGAAGTTCAGCACAAACCCATTCAACGCCGTGGTGACCGTGTCGGACTGGTAGGCGATGACGCCGATTTCGATGCCCGCCGGAGCGTTTACGGCGAGTTCGTCCATACGTTTGCGCACGGCCTCGCCCATGGTCACGACATTGCCGTCGGAGGTCGTGGATATACCGATGCCCACGGCCGGTTTGCCGTTGTAATAGAGCAGGACCTCGGGCGGGTCCTGGTAGCCGCGCCGGATGTCGACCAGATCGCGGAGGATGACTTCTCCCGATTGCGACCCGCATCGGACCACCAGGTTTTTCATATCCTCGATACTGTCAAACCCACCGGTGGGCACAATCCGGACATACCGCTCGTTTACTTTCACCCGTCCGCCGTCCGCCGGCTTCCCCTGGTTGTTGAGCGTGTTTATAATGTCGTTCAGGCAGACGCCCAGTTCGTTCATTTTGGCCCTTGATATCTCAAGGTAGACGGTCTCGGTTTGAGCGCCGTACACTTCCACGCTGGCCACGTCCTTGACCAGCAGAAGCTCGCGGCGCAGGATTTTCACATAGTCATACAGCTCCCGATAGCTGAAGCCGGCGCCGTACACTGCAAAAAAGACCCCGTATTCATCGCCGAAATCGTCATTGACGATGGACGGTCCGGCGCCGGGGGGCAGAAGTATCTGCGCGTCATTCACCTTGCGGCGCAGTTCATCCCAGATCTGGGGGATTTCGTCGCTGTCATAGGTGGTCTTCACATCCACGTAAATGGTGGAGAAGCCCGCCCGGGAAAAGGAACGAACCTCGTCGACCTGCCCGAGCTGCTGGATGGCCGTTTCGATAACGTCGGTGACTTCCTGCTCCACCTCTTCCGGGCTCGCCCCCGGATAGGAGGTTATAACCAGGGCCGTTTTAATGGTGAAGGTCGGGAATTCGAGTCTTCCCAGATTGATGTACGAGTACAGACCTCCGACCATGATCAGAACAGTGGCCACGTAGGCGAAGGTGCTTTTCTTGAACGCGTATTCCGTGAGTTTCACAGGGTCGCTCCCTGAGCGCTTTCCAGGAGCCGGACCTTTTCACCTTCCATCAAAAGACGAGCGCCCGCCCCGACAACCAAATCGCCGGGCTGAAGCCCTCCCTTGATCACGACGCCCTCCTTCATCAAGGAGCCGATGACGATGGGGGTCTTTTTCACGGTCGAGGAGGCGGGGTCGATTTTCCATACGCACGACTCGCCTTCCTTGTCCCCAAATAGGGCCGCGTTGGGCAGGATCATGCGGCCGTTACCGTTGCTCTGATTTTTCAGGCCTATGGTAACGTCGGCCGCCATGCCCGGCAGAATGATGATGTCCCGGGGCGGCTTCAGTTTCACGGTGAGCGGGTAACTCATGGAGGGACCTTCGGTTTTCTGGCCGATCTCTTTCAGTTCAGCCGGGATGGCTACCCCCGGATAGGTATCCAGCGAGCAGGTGAAATCAGTCCAGTTCTGACTCTGCGCCACCAGGGACTGGGGCAGGCTGGTTTTCACCTCCAGCGATGACAGGTCCAGCAGCGATACGATCGCCTGGCCCGCGGCCACGGTTTGAAAATTCTCCACGTATTTCTTGTTCACCATTCCGTGTATGGGCGACAGGAGTTCCGTATCCTTAAGCGCGTTCTGAGCCGACTCCAGGTCCGCGTTCAGCAGGCGGATCTGCGCCCGCATGGCGTCGATGTCTTCCTGTCTGGCGCCGGTCCTGCCGATTTCCAGGTCCTTTTGAGCCACGGTCACGCGCGACTGAGCGCTCTCAAAGGAAGTTTGGGCCGTATCGAAAGTGGATTTGGCCACGGCCTTGTTTTCGTAGAGCGACTTATAGCGCTGATAATTGCTTTTGGCCTCTTCAAGCTGCGCTTGGACGGCGGAGAGTTCGGCCTCCATACGGGCGATATCCTCATTGCGGGCGCCCTTGCGCATGGCCTGCAGGTTGGCGTCCGCCTGGGATATGTTCGCCTGCAGCCGCTTGATGGCCACCTTGAAGTCTCGCTGGTCGATACGGGCGATAAGCTCGCCGGGCTGAACTTCCTGGCCTATGTTTACGGCCAGGGCCGTGAGCGGGCCGTTGACGCGGAAGGCGAGATCGGTTTCGTAATCGGCCTGGACCACCCCCGGAAAAGACCTTCTGCTGTCGCCGCGCAGCGTCTCGACCTTTACCACCTTGACCAATCGCGGAATTTTTTCCGCGCCGTTGAGCGTCCGGGGGGCGTCCGCGCCAAAAACGATAATGACAGTAAGCGCTATCGCGCCCATCGCGCAGGCCGCCAGCAGTTTGCGTCGACCGGTTTTAACTCGCACGATGGGCTTCTCCCTGCGTTAGGGCGGTACCGGCGTCCATCCATACGGAGTGGTCCACCCAGCCGAATTGTGAGAAATCGTCGGCGATCCGGAGACCCAGGGGGCTGTAGGTCCTTCGTTCCACGTCCTCTATCCAGATGAGGAGAATGCCGACGTCCGTTTCCAGGTCTGCGCGGATCCAGAGCGTGACGGTGTCCAAAGCTTGTGGCGCCAGCGTAAGCGAAAGCACACGAGCTTCTCTGAGAGCCTGTTCCCTTGACGCCTTGGTGTAAGCGCGAACGTGTATTATTTCAATCCAGCGCATAAAGAGCCTCATGAATTAGGTGTTACCAACGCGGTAACTTGTATGATGCCGTTGGTTCAGTCTAGACGGGGAAGCGCGCTCCCAAAGCTACTTCTTTTCGATGTTTCCGAACGCGTATCTGCCGATGAGGTCCGCGAAATCCAGCGGGGGCTCGGTGTCGAGGATGGTGTCCCCGGCTTTTAAGAGCTCACCCGACCCGCCGGGGTCGATGCTCAGGTAGCAGTCGCCGATCATCCCTTCCGTTTTGATGGAGGCTATGGCGTCGTCATAAACCATGACGCCGTTCCTGATCCGCAGCTGCGCCAGCGCCGCCTGGTTTTCCTGATCCAGGGTAAGACTCTCCACATGGCCGACCTTGATTCCGCGAATTTCTATGTAACTGCCTGTTCTCAAACCCGTTACCTTTAAAAAGCGGGCGTTCAGGGGATAGGTTTTATCCCCGAAAAAAGGCGTTTTTCCCAGCCGTACGGTCATGTAGCCGATGCATAGAAGACCGATCAGCACAAAAATGCCGACGGTGGTTTCCATGGCGTATTTTTTCATTTCAGTTTACCTCCTCGACTCACATTGAAACCGTGCGATTTCTTTTTTATTGGACACCGCGCTCTTGATAATCGAATCCGGCGTCGCGGAAGGCGCGCCTTGCGCCAATCCGGCCGAAATGGTGAACTCGGCGCTCTTCGTGGCTCCGTTTCGGGCCGCGGGTACGATGTGACCTATTCCCCGTTCCTGAAAATCTCTGGCAAAATCCTTTAGGATACGTTCCGCTTCCTTGAGATCGGAGTAGGGCAGGGCCGTTACGATTTCGCTGATCTTGTAACGGGTGGAAAACCCCCCCACCGCGCCGAAGTGCTTGTCGATGTACACACTCATGGAACGCAGTATCTCCTGCGCTTTTCCATGGCCAAGGCGCTCGTTGATGACCTCGGGATCATTGAGAGAAAAAACGGCCACCGCGTACGTTTGCTTATCCGGCCTTTTGCTGAAGGCTGTCTTGTATCGTGCCTTGAAATGCCGCCTGGAATACAGCCCGGTCAGCTCTTCCTTCAACCCTTCCAGGCTGCTCACCATTTCATCGATGAGCGGATGGTCGAAAACCTCCAGCTCTTCGGGCGTTCCCTGAAAGACGACCTTTTTTTCATGCAGCACAATGACCCGGTTGGAGATGAAAAAGACGTCCGGAATTTCGTGGCTGATCAAAACCGCGGTAAAGCCGAACTTTTTCTTGTACCGGGCGATCATGCCTAGAATGGCGTTTTTGCGAATGGGGTCCTGACCGGTGGTGGGCTCGTCGAACAGAACGATCTGGGGCTCCGTAACCAGGGCCCGGGCCAACGCGGCCCGCTTTTGCATCCCTCCCGAAAGCTCCGTGGGATATTTGTGCGCCACATCGGCCAGTTCCATCTGTTCGATCATGGCCATGCTCCGGCGCTGCGTTTCCTTTTTGGGCAGGTTCGTGGTCTGTTGCAGCGGCAGCGCCACATTTTCCAGAATGGTCATGGAGTCGAATAGGGCGTTGTTCTGGAACATGTAGCTGACCCGTTGCAGCAAGCTGTTCCGCTCGCTTTTCTTCATCTGCTTAAGCGGTTTGCCGTAAAAGAGAATGGCCCCCTCGTCCGGCGCCAGAAGGCCGATAATGTGTTTGAGCAAAACACTTTTCCCCGCGCCGCTCAGGCCGATGATGGTGGTTATCTCGCCCTCCTGGATGGTGAGGTTCACCTTTTCGAGAACGGCGAGGTCGCCGAACCTTTTGGTCACATTTTTGAATTCGATCAAAGGACTGTCCACGGCTCTCTCGCTACATAAGTAAGGATGTGACCACGTAATCGGAAATAAGAATGAGCGCGCAGGAAATGACAACCGCGGAGGTGGTGGATAGCCCCACCGCCTTTGCCCCGTGGCCGTCCGTGCGCATATGGGTAAAATAGCCCTGGTAGCAGCTGACGGCCGAAACGATCACCGCGAAGACCAGCGATTTGATGAAGCCTTCGGTCACATCGTTCAGGTCCACACTGGACTGCACCCGGTAAATATAGGCGCCGGCGTCCATGTCCAGAAGGATCACGCTGGGGACATACGCGCCAATGATGCCGATCAGATCAAAGAAGGCCGTAAGTATGGGAAAGCTGATGATGGACGCGGCGATTTTCGGGCTGACCAGAAAGCGGATCGGATCGACGCGCATGGTCTGCAGGGCGTCTATCTGCTCCGAGATGCGTTGCATGCCTATCTCGGCGGCCATGGCCGAGCCCGCCCGGGCCGTGATCATGACCGCGGTCAGGACCGGGCCCAGTTCCCTGATGAGCGAAAGGGCCACCAGGGCGCCCAGCGTCCCCTGGGCGCCATACTGGACCAGGGAGTTGTACGACTGAAGCCCCAGGACCATACCGGTGAACAGCGCCACCAGCGCGATGATGGAGGTCGACCTGGCCCCGATGTGATAGGTTTGTCTCACGATGGCCCCGAACTGCTTGGGCCGGATTATCATGGACAGGGCTTTGCCGAGAAAAATTGCGGAGGCGCCCAGTTCGCTCACCCAGCGGACCACTTTCTTTCCGGTCCAGGCGAACGGCCGCGTGACCGCGCTCGGGCGCGGAGCCTGCGCTCCCTGTTCCGCATACTGTTCGCTGATGGTTTTCTGCGCCATAACCCGGTCGCCTCGATTCTCCCCGGCTCCGCCGGAAGCGTCGTCAAGAAAATACGGCGGTCAGACCGGAAGATCCTGCTGACTGGCCGCCGCGCTTGTTTTTAAAGATAGGCGTCTCGCTGAATATTCGGTCAGCAGTAAAAGGGGGAGCGTTCCGGCGAGACGCCTATACCGCGGGCGCTTATCATGACAGCGCGCGCCCGCAAGCGGTTTCTATACACAGCATATTCCGTGCCGCTTTACAGGGGGCAGGAATATCAAGTGGTTACCGCGGAAACGACGGGCCATGTGTCATATATGAACGATATTGGGCGCCATATTTGACATTTTATCGCGAAGGTGTCATATATGACGCCTGTCAGCTCCACCCCATGCCTTGTCCAACACTATACATTAGGATTAATCATGGACGAAAACAAATTTTTTCGCGAAACCACTTTGAGAATCTGCAGCAGCCTCAATCTGAAAAGGGCCATGGAACGCACCATCGAATACATTCGCCAGGTGATCCCCGCCGACTGCCTGCATATCGCCCTGTTTGATCCCGATTTTAACGTCATGCGGACCCTGATGCACATCGGGCCTGACCATTGGCCCAAACCGCCGGACGCCATACCCGTGCATGAAAAGCTTTTGGGCCTCATACTGACGGATTGGCGCGCTGAAGCCAAGTTTGGGGTCTTTGATGAGCCGACGGACGCGGAGCCCGAATTGGCGGCCATGCTGCAGCTTTTGTATTTGCCGGGCGTTTCCCTGCTGCACACGGATCTGGAGCTGGAAAACCGGCGGATCGGAAAGCTGGTGCTGGCCGCCGAGGGTTCGGGACGCTACCGGGAAGAGCACGCGCGTTTGCTGAGCCAGCTCAACGAGCCTTTTTCCATAGCGCTGGCCAACTCCCTGAAGCACCAGGAAACCGTTCTGCTCAAGGAGATGCTGGAAGACGACAACCGCTATCTGAACAAGGAACTGCGCCACATCTCCGGCGACACCATAATCGGCGCCGATTTCGGGCTCAAGGGCGTTATGGAGCTTATCCGCCAGGTGGCCCCGTTGGAAAGCCCGGTTCTGCTGCTGGGGGAAACCGGCACGGGCAAGGAACTGCTCGCCAACGCGGTGCACTCCGCTTCTCCCCGCCGGGAGGGGCCATATGTGAAGGTCAATTGCGGCGGATTGCCCGAAAGCCTGCTGGACAGCGAACTGTTCGGGCATGAAAAGGGCGCGTTCACCGGCGCCACGGTTCGCAAACGCGGCCGGTTCGAACGCGCGCACGGCGGTTCAATCTTTCTGGACGAAATCGGCGAACTGCCGCTGGCCGCCCAGGTCAAGCTCCTGCGGGTGCTACAGCACCGGGAGATCGAACGCGTGGGCGGATCGGAGACCATACCGGTGGACGTCCGCATCATCAGCGCCACCCATCGCAATCTGGAGGAGATGGTCAAACAGGGCGCGTTCCGCGAAGACCTGTGGTTTCGTCTCAACGTGTTTCCCATCATAATCCCGCCTCTGCGGCAGCGGCCCCAGGACATACCGGCCCTGCTGGATCACTTGATAACCAGGAAACGCCGGGAAATGAAAATAACCAAAGACGTGCGGCTGCGTCCCGGCTCTCTGGAAGCGGTGAAACAGTACCCCTGGCCGGGAAATGTGCGGGAGTTGCAAAACCTGGTGGAGCGTTCGCTCATTCAGAGCCAGATCGGCTCCCCGGAAAGCCTGTCGCTGGATTTGAACCCCGGCGGGTTTACCCCTCATCCGGTCGCGCGTCCCGACGCGGGCGCGGAAGAGAAAATTCTCCCCTTTGACGAGGCCATGGCCTCGCATATAGTCAAAGCGTTGGAAAAGACCGGCGGCAAGGTGATAGGCTCCGGGGGCGCGGCCGAACTCCTGAAGCTCCATCCGAGCACGCTCCGGGGAAAGATGCGCAAACTGAATATAGCCAGGTCCTCCTTCCGCGCGGAAAAGGAGGAGGACGCCGGGAGTCTCACCCGTCGTTCCGCGACGTGACGGATTCGAACCGGCGCCGTTGGGATACCTGAGAAAACGATCAATCCATTTCCTTATAGGTGATCACCGCCAGAAAAGCCCCCTGGGGGTCCTGAAAAACCGCGAACCGGCCCACATCGGGAATGTCCTTGGGCGGCATGGCGATTTTGGCGCCCATGGACTCCGCTTTCCTGACGGTTTCATCCACATTGTCGACGGTCACATAGGTACTCCAGTGAGGCGGCGAACCGGCCGCTTGCGGGGGAATGCCCATGATCCCGCCCATTTCCTCACCGGCGACTTTCACCACCGTATACTCCATCCCTTCGGCGTCAAATTTTTCCAGCTCCCATCCAAAGAGAGTCGCGTAAAATTTCTTGGCGGCCTCCGGGTCGGTGGTCATCAGTTCGGTCCAGCTAAAGGCGCCATGCGTCTTGAAATGATTCTCCATCTGTTTTCCATCCTTTCCGTTTGCTGTTTAAAAGCTGCGTATGGATCTGATACGGAAGAAAATGCCCGAAAATTTTCAAGAAATGGTTAAAGGTTGGTTGAACGCGTGACCTCGCGTGAGGATAAACGATCGATAATTAGTATACCAGGGTTCCCGCTCCACCCACAACAGAGTATTGAGCGCGGGGAGTTTATACGTAACCGGCGTTCGATTCAATGAAGACTGCTTGTAGCCATCCACGCCTTTACGCGCATTTATTAATAACCACCAGACCTTTGGATGGTATCCCCATATGGGGTTTTATTTGGGGCCGCAGAGCCTTGTGCGGCTATGGGCTGAACGGCTGGGGAACGAAACAGATAAGGACCGCATGAAAGCGACGGTGGAAAAAATGAAGTATCAGCAAACCTTTTAGCCATATCGAAGGAAATCAGTACGAGGGCAATCTAATTTGAGTGAAATTCTCACAGGATGGGCTGAAATCACGCAACCGCCATAGCATAGTCCATTCACGCATTTTGAGGAGACCCCAGGAACTGCCTGAACGCAAGATCATTTTCTATCGGTTGTTTGACATGTGTAACGATACGGATTACAGTACTATATGATCAAAAGTTTCAAAAATAAAGGGCTCAAGAAACTCTATGAAACGGGAAGCAAACAAGGTGTTAAACCGGAACACGCCACGCGGTTGAGGCTGATCCTGGCAAGGCTGGACGCCAGCTCCGAGCCAGCGGATATGAATTTGCCTGGCCTTGGGTTGCATCCCTTAAAAGGTTCGTTGAAAGACTTTTGGTCGGTTTTGGTATCCGGCAATTGGCGTGTCATTTTCCGGTTTGAAAATGGTAACGTCATGGACGTGGATTATTTAGACTATCATTGAGGAGAATGACTATGGTTATGCATAACCCACCGCATCCCGGAGAAGTGGTCCGGGAATTTTGCATAAAGCCGTTGGGTTTGTCCGTTACCGAGGCAGCCAAGGGATTGGGCGTGTCCCGCACGGCGCTGTCTGAACTATTAAATGGTCGCAGGGGAATATCTCCCGAAATGGCAATTCGTTTGTCAGCGGCTTTCGGCGGGAGCGCTGAAAGTTGGATAACGCAGCAAGCGCAGTACGACCTTTGGAAAGCCATGCGGGGCGCGGAAAAAATTAAACGCCAGGTTCGGGCTTTTGCCTGAAGGCTTCAAATAAATGCTTTGAGAAACGATAAATCCACCGAAAAGTAATCATTTCCCAAAGGCTGCTACCCTTCCTCCATCGAATCGAAGCTAACCTTTTGACAACCCGCTGATTGATGCAGGGAGTTTCATTTACAGAAGAATCCGCAAAAGTGGCACGGCCCGCCCGGTCCTTTTAAGCGCTTGGTTTGGCCGTAGAGTTATTTACATAAACTGCTTCTGCATGTAATTTTATGTCTAATGCGCCTATGACTTTAAGAATTGTGTCAAAACCCGGGTTCCGTTCTCCAGAGAGTGCTCTATAAAGGCTTTCTCGAGAAAGACCAGCATCACGGGCAACTTGTGACATGCCCCTGGCACGGGCGATATCACCTAAAGCCTTTGCAATAAATGCAGCATCGCCATTTGCCTCCTCAAGGCAAGCTTCAAGATAAGCAGCCATTTCCTCAGGAGTGCGAAGATGCTCAGCGACATCGTAGCGGGTAGTTTTAGTTTTAGCCATAATTAAAACCCCAATAGATTCTTTGCTAAGCGCAAGGCGGTCTTAATATCTTTGGCTTGGGTATTTTTATCACCGCCCGCCAATAATATTATCAATTTCCGCCCTTGCTTTTTATAATAGACCCGATAGCCAGGTCCATAATCAATCCGCAGCTCTGAAACACCTTCACCAACCGCTTTAACATCTCCAGGATTGCCTGCCACCAACCTTTCTATACGAACAAGGATACGAGCACGTGCACGGATATCTCGTAACCCATCAATCTATTTAGCAAAAGCTTCGGTCTTGCGGATCTCAATCATAAGCACATTGTAGCCATGTGGCTACATTTGTCAACGGGAATTCAGCGCATTGTGGATCAGGTCCAACAATGAATAGATTGATACACATAAAATGCGGAATTCCCGTTTTCAATCCGGCAACCCTCGGCCAGAGCGAGGCCAATTTAAGTTGAGTGAAGTCCTGACAAGGCTGGACCGAAATTGTCGTTGTTATTGGGATGGTCGCGTACACGCATGCTCCGCAAACGCCAGGAGCTGCGTGAACGCAAGATCATCTTTTATGAATGGGTAGGCAGGCCTCCGAGGCGGATGGTCAGGTACCACAAAGACAATCTGCTGAAGTAGCACAAATCATGCTGCAGGTGAAAAATGTTCTTCGCGGTGGTAATAATTCTCCATAAGTATGGCTTTGGTATTGTAGAGATATCAAGGTCGATCAGGACTTAAAAATTGGATAATGATGTTTGACTTCGATTTGCTGAATGCCCGGCCTTCCCTGGGAAGGCCGGCTTTATGGCCGATCCGGTGGATGCCGTTGTTGGCCAATTCCTTCAAGGGCTTTCTAAGTCTCTATCTCTATGTCAAAATCAATTGTGGTTTCTTCAAGCAGAGAGAAAATGGCTTTCGGCGTATAAGACAATCCTAGCTCAACTATCTTGGATACCCTCTCATTATAACATTCTGTCTCTATCACGGTATGCTGTACCACTTCGGATTCCCGGCAGCCATATACTATGCCAGCTATATGAGTTCTTCGCTCGGTCCCTCCCTCGACTGGCATATGGCATACAAGCGGTGATCCACTCACGCCAAACAGAACGGGGATATTCAATTCAAATGACTCAGGAAACTCTCTTTGTCTAGAAATGCTAGTGATATGGCCTTTTAAGTTTCTTTGCGTGAAAGGAAGTTCATGGTCTCCTAAAGGCTCATGTAAGTACCCATATACTTCAATATCAGATCCTAACGTGATGTATGTCTCATCAATAAAATGCCAGGGGTTCTGTATGCCTGGCGATAGAGTCTTGCAAAGCGAGATATCATATCTTTGTGAGTTTCTAACCACTGTCAGTTCAAGGGTGCGCTTCTTTCCCAATTAGTATGTAAACAGGCTTTCAAGGCTTTCACTTTTTGAGGCAGAATCGATCACATGCTTACAGGTTAACAAGTATCCTTCATTGCCAATATAAAAGCCGGAGCCCAAAAAACTGAATTTCGTATCATCGCCGTGCGGGACTGAAATAATCGGCACAATACAGTCTTCAACATAAAGAACGCTATTCATAATAATCTACTCCTGATGGACAACAATGAATAGATTGATCCGCATAAAATGCGTCGTTGTTTGTTTCTAACCCTGTAATACGCTGGAGAAGTCCACTTATTAGTGCTCAAAACCATTGTATGTCATTGGTTCGTTGTAGCCATATGTTTTTATCATGTCATGTTAGGCTTAACCACTTTGGGGTCACACGTTAGGGTCAGATTTTGTCTCTTTACTTTTCTCTTTCCCGTTGAACAATCCTAAACAATGTCAAAAAGCAAGACCAGACCCCAAGCCTGTTTAAAAAAGGTTGCTTCATTCCGCTAACGCAGTAAGCTTTGATTTCTCAATGGGAGTAGACAATAATCCGTATTTACGCGTTACATCTTCCACCAATTCATAGAACCAAGTACCTGCCTCTGGGGCCACGGTCACGCTTTGAATAAAAGAATTAAGATCTGCTATTGGCAGGCGAAGGATATTTGGATTTTGCTCCCACCCATCTTGTTGTTTAGGAACAATAATTCTGACCTCCCTCTCATAGCTATAAGCCTTATGTTTAAAGCACAGCATATCGTAATAGCTTAAAACAATCATATCTGGATTTTCAAAGTGGTCAATGTAATTAACCTTTTTTATTAAAACATCGCATTTCCATCCATATGAAATTTTAACTAAATTGTAAATGGTAGACGTTATTACTATAGAGTTCTTTAAACCACCGTATAATTGCCAAAGAGCCATATTATCATCTGCTCCAAGGCTCCAGCAGTTTACGAAGTTTCCCATTCTCGAACGGCGGTAGAAATAATCAGCATCATAACTTAGCTCACCTTTTGCGTAGGCTTTATCGAGAGTGCTGCGCATTATCGGCGTTAGCGCACCCTCAAATGGATCAGAAAAGCGATCTGCACGGTTCATATAAAGAGTTTTTGAGCAAAGAATATCGAGGTATTTAGGAAGATTCATATAACGACGGACAATATCTCCTTTTTGTAACGTTGGGCTCGTCGTAACAGTTGTTTTATTCGGCATCAAAACCCTTTCCGTTCTGGAATGCCAACCTTAACAATCCACTCCAAAAACTCTACAGCGAGGTTTGATAACCTAAAAATATCTCTATTCCTTATCAAAAGTTGAGAGCCCGGTCTCTACGGCGAGGGAACCGAGACCGCAGCAGGGCGATGTTAGGTTTTCGAAGTGGTGTCCCCTGAAGAGTGTTCAATAATCCCTGTAAATGGATACATATCAGTAAAATCAAATATTGTCACTTAATTCTGTATACAAACGGGGTCAGGCACTGTTTTTTGAATTTTCTCTTTCCCTCTGGGCTCCCGTCCATAACTCTCTTCTTCAAAATTAGCATTCCTGCATAAAACCCCTGATTAGTACCCCTGCATGGGACATCTCCGTGAGACATCCAGGTGGGACACCTTCATGGGGTTTTGCCTATGGTTTCAGCACGTTGTAAAACTGGCGGCAAAAACCGGGAGGTAACTTATGGGTGGAATTCAGAGCGCTCTTTTAAACGTCGCGATTACCGCGGCGCTGCCGTATGCCGTGGACATGGTCAAGAATGTGCTGACCAGGGATCACATCAACCTCTACGGAGACAAGGTCTTTGATTTCTGTGAAGACTTCATTCTGGGCGCTTCGATCAAGGTGGACGATAAATACGCGCTGCCATTCCCGGCGCAAGCCGCCCGGGACGCCATGGCTTCCAACCGGAAAGACCGCTGTCTGTAGCCTGCCTCACGCCCATTTCCGAAGTCGTTAAGGGAGGATAAAAAATGTGGGGCGCAAGAGAACGCGCGCCCCGGTTTCGCCCTTCATGGAACGCGTCTTCGGGCTGTCCGGGAATCCGATATTTTGCGGCCTGAATCATGGCCGAATCCCGGCCAAATTCATCGCCCTCGTCCTTCACTCCCCCGCCGATGTTCTTTTACGACCTGTAAAGAAAGTTGGCACGCTCAAGCTTCCTTAAGCCGGCCATCGGCGCTGACACGGTTAATTAACCAATAAAATCAGTATGTTAAAAACGTTGCAGGCTGATTTTCTTTGGCATGTGGCTTGCTCAATTATGCGCGCAACTAAAGGGCGGCGACATTGAAAGCAGACTTTATCATTTTGATTGCCGACCGCAACCCCCGGGTCAGGGACCTCCTGAAACGGGAGTTGGCGGAAGAAGGATACCAGATTCTGGCGGCCCAGAATGACCGGGAGGTTTTGGAGCTTGTTACCGGCGCAAACGCGCCCGCCTTGCTGGTGCTGGACCTGGCGATTCCCTACGCCAATGGAATCGATCTGGTTATGGCGCTGAAGGACAAGCGGCCGGACCTGCCGATCATCATTCATACCCTGTACCCGGAATATGAATGGCGTTCGGTGGTTGGCACCGTCGACGCGTTCCTGCAGAAGAAGGGCAATATAGAAGGTTTGAAAAAGACCATCAGGAGCGTGCTCGATAAACGATATCCTCAATGACTTTTTGCAGGCCGGGCTCAAGCGGTTTTTCAGGATGCGCAGGAGAGCCCGCCGGGCGGCCCCGAGGCTGGGCGGCCTTATGAATCGGAAGCGTTATCGCGAATGGGAAGAACATGGATAGATTCCCCGATCATGAAAAGTATTACCGGTTTCTGAGGCGAAACATCATCCTCATCGTGGTGCTGGTTTCGTTGACGCCCATGGTGATCCTTACCGGCATTATCCTGTACCGGTATCATGAAACCTATTACCGGTTATCGGTCAGCCATCTGGAGCAGGTGGTCGAAAAGCACCGCTCTCAAATCGATACGTTTCTCTACGACAAGTTGGCGGACATCGAGCTTCTGGGGTCGTGGTTCACCTTTGATCAGCTTTCCGTGGAGCCGGTTCTGGAAAACAAGCTCCAGGAGATGCAGGCAAAGTTCAGCGGCGTTTTCGTGGATCTGGGGGTCATCGATGAAAGCGGCGTGCAGCTTGCGTACGCGGGACCCTTTAAGCTCACCAAGGCCAACTACGCGCAGGCGGACTGGTTCAAGAAAGCCATACAAAGCGACACGTTCATAAGCGACGTGTTCCTGGGAATACGCGGGCTGCCCCATTTTATCGTGGCGGTGAAACACACCTGGCAGGGCAGGCAGTGGCTCCTGCGCGCCACCATCGACTTCGTGGCCTTTAATTCGCTGGTCGAGAACATCCACATCGGCAAGACCGGGCTGGCGTTTATCCTTAATTCAAAAGGAGAGCTTCAGACCCACACCAGATTTTCCTCGCCCATACCCAACCGTGTCGTGCGCGACATACTGGACTATGAGTCTCCGTCCGAAGAAATCTCCGTGTTTCAGCGCTCTTCGGAATCCGGGAATGACACGCTCTACATCGCGGCGCCGCTCAAGGAGGGGGAATGGATTCTCGTTTACCAGCAGGAGGTGGACGACTTCTTCTCCGGGCTGGCCTCCACGCGCAATACCGCCATTCTCATTTTCGCCATCGCCTGCGTCTTTATCATCAGCGCCGCGGTGCTCATTTCCAGCAGGATGGTGCGGAGGATCGAGCGGGTCGACCGGGAAAAGGAAATGATGAACGAACAGGTGATCGAAGCCGGCAAGCTGGCGTCCCTGGGAGAGCTGGCGGCCGGAATCGCCCATGAAATCAATAATCCCGTGGCCATCATGGTGGAGGAGGCGGGCTGGATCGAGGACCTGCTGCAGGAAGAGGAATTCAAGGAGGGGGAAAACCTGGACGAATTCCAGCGCGCGCTGCGTCAGATAAGAACCCAGGGCAGCCGCTGCAAGGACATCACGCACAAGCTGTTGAGTTTCGCCCGAAGGACAGACCCGGCCAAGCATGACGTATCGGTGAACGAACTGGTCACCGAGGTGGTCAGCCTGTCCGAACAGCGGGCCAGATACGCCAACGTGGCCATGAGCGTAAATCTGACCGATGATCTGCCGCCGGTTTCCGTGTCCCCCTCGGAACTGCAACAGGTGCTCCTCAATCTCATAAACAACGCCCTGGACGCCATGGACCCCGCCGGCGGCAAACTGGAAATTACCAGCCGCCCGGAAGACGGCTACATCGTGATCGACGTCGCGGACACGGGGCCGGGAATCCCCCAGGCGAATTTGCAGAGAATATTCGACCCCTTTTACACCACCAAACCGGTGGGCAAAGGCACCGGGCTCGGCCTGTCCATCTGCTACGGCATCATTAAGAAAATGAACGGCGAAATAAGCGTTAACAGCGCCGCCGGAATCGGCGCGACCTTTCACGTGAAAATACCCCTGAAAGACGGAACGGACGCCAACGGGCGAGACGATACAACATCCGCCCGTTAGTGGCGGCGCTTAAAGCGAAAAAAAGGAGTCCTCGATGGATAACACGAAAATTCTACTGGTTGATGATGAGCAGGGCTTTGTGGACACCATGGGCAAACGGCTGGCCAAAAGAAATCTCCAGGTGCAGTCGGCGCTCAGTGGAGAGGAAGCCCTGGAAGCGCTCAAGAAAGGGGCCAACCCCGACGTGGTGATCCTCGACGTCAAGATGCCGGGCAAGGACGGCATCCAGACGCTGCGCGATATAAAAGGCGCCTATCCGCTGGTTGAGGTCATCATGCTGACCGGACACGCCACGGTGGAAAGCGCCATTGAGGGTATGCGGCTGGGCGCTTACGACTATCTTATGAAGCCCTGCGACATGGACGTGCTCCTGGCCAAGGTGTCGGAAGCCTACGCCAAGAAGAAATCCCATGAGGAAAAAATCATGCAGGCCCAACTGAAGGAAATAACTTCACGGCGGGTTTAGGGACTTGCCCATGGCTGTTGACGAGAAACAATCCGAACGCCCTTTACGCGTTCTCCTGGTTGACGATGAGGAACCGTACGTCAATGTCCTGCAAAAAAGGATGTCCAAGCGGAACATTGATGTCACGGCGGCCTTGAGTGGAGGCGAAGCCATACAGGCCCTGCGCAAAAGCGATTTCGATGTCGCGCTCCTGGACCTCAAGATGGAGGACATGGACGGCATCGAGGTGCTGAAAATCATCAAGAAAATGGCCCCTGAAATCAAAGTGATCATGGTAACCGGCCATGGTTCGGAACAGGCGGCCAGAGATGGAATGGCCCTGGGCGCATTCGATTATCTTACTAAACCCTGTGACTTAAATGAATTGTTAGCGAAGATCCATGAAGCCTATGACAGCCGCCAAACAGCATGAAGGCGAACGGTTGAATTGAGATCTCCTGACCCATAGGAGCGGCTATGAAAAACATCCTGAAGAGCAAATCATTCCAACTATGCTTTGCCGTTGCCCTTGGCGCCATCGTAATGCTGCTGCCACGGCCGGAAGGAACAAAGTTTACCATAAACGGAGATAAGGACGGAGTCCTCCAGCAGAGTGTGGGAGAGTATTTTACCGTCCAACCTTCTTCCGAAGACTCCGGCGGACCCTATACGCTTGTAGTGAAAAATCCCGGCGAACTGAAAAAGCCGGGTAACTATCTGAAAGCCAAGATCGCCGAACTGAAACTAAGCGGGGTCACGTTCGATTACATAGACGGCCTCTCCCCCAAGAGCATGAGGTTTCTGGCCGTGCTGGCGGTCCTGTTGTTTCTTTTCGTCGCGGAGCCCATCGGCCTGGAAATCACCGCCATTCTCATCGGGGTGCTCCTGGTGATCTGCGGAATCACCGACGTCAAGGACGCCTGGGCCCCCTACATGCATCCGGTGGTCGTGTTTATCATGGCCTGTCTGGTGTTCGCCATTTCCCTGGACAAATCGGGCCTGACCAAGCGCCTCGGCTATTTCATCATAAAACGGGCGGGAAACAGCGTGGTCAAGTTCACCTTTGTCATAGCCATCGGCTTGGGTATAGCGTCTTCCCTGATGCATGACGCCGCGGCCACCGCCATCGGGCTGGTGACCATGCTGCCGCTGATGAAGGCGGCCGGAATCAAGCCGCACACCAACACGGCGAAATTTATGATGCTGTCGCTTCCGTTCGCCTGTTCCGCGGGAGGCATGGGAACGCTGGTGGGTGGGGGCCGATGCATGGTTTCAGCGGCGTTTCTCAAGGAATTCACCGGCATTGAAATAACGTTCCTGGACTGGATCAAATACGCCATGCCTGCGGCGCTGATCACGGTGCCGCTGGCGGTGCTGGTGGTGTACCTGGTCTTCCGGCCCGACCCCAACATCAAGTTGCCCGCTTTTGACGACGAATTGGGACCGCTCACGTCCATGGAAAAAAGGACGCTCATAATTTTCGGAATCACCTTCCTCTTGTGGCTGACCAAGGGCTTTCACGGTATTCACTATTCGGTGACCGGTATGCTGGGAATCGCCGCGCTCATCATCTTCGGCGTTTTGAAGTGGGAGGATATCCATACCAACCTGGAATGGGGCACGGCGCTGTTCATCTTCGGAGGCGGCATATCGCTGGGATTGGCCATGGGTTATTCCGGCGCGGCCACCTATTTCGCCAATCTGTTTTTCCCACTAGTGAAAGGCGGCGGCTGGCTGCTCATGTTCATCGGCGTGGGAGTTTTCGGGGCGCTGGTGACCAACGCCATGGCCAACGTGGCGGCGGCGGCCCTGATACTACCGATCGTCATACCCATGGCTCAACTGGAAGGCGTGGATCCCCGGATCATAGCGCTGTGCCTGGCCATGGCCACCTCATTCGCCATGCTGCTGGTGATCGGTTGTCCGCCCAACGCCATCGCGTACAGTTTCAGGAATTTCAAAGCGTCCGATCTTACCAAGGCCGGCCTGGTGGCGACCCCGATCCTGCTCGCCGCGCTGGTGCTGGTCGCCAGCGTGTGGTGGAAAATATTGGGCCTTGTGTAATGAATTGTATCGATAAACCTGGCCGCCGCGTCCGGGAAACGGCGCGGCCGCGCCGCGACTTGTAAAGGAGGTCCGTAGAAACTCGAGGTTATAACCACCCATGAAAACCCGGTTTGCGCGCTTTGTGATAGTGGGAAGGCAGGCCACCGTCCGGGACAGTCTTGAAGCGGGGGATTGAGCTCCCCCGGTAGTCCGGACGACCTCAAGAGACCTTGAGACCCTGATGATATGTTAGCGAATTCTCAAAAGGCTTACTGTTAACGCGTCTGAAAAAGACGCGGTTTTAAGTCTGTTTAACTCTCGTTAACGAAAGATCGACTATGAAACAACTGCTAAAAAACAAAGCCTTCCAATTATGCGTGGCTTTCGGCCTCGGAATCATCGTCTTGCTTATTCCGCGACCGGAGGGCACGAAATTCAAAATCACGGGAGACGCGCAGCAGGCGCTGCTGCAAGCCTCCGGCGAATACTTCGGTTTGGTTCCCGAAACGCTCAAGCAGAAGGGCGCGTACGTCGTGGAACTCAAGACTCCCGGATCGGTCAAGGCGCCGGGCAAGTTCCTGAACGCCAAGGTCGCGGAACTGAAGCTGCCGGGAGTCTCCGTGGAGTATGAAAACGGCCTGTCGCCCAAGAGCATGCGGTTTCTGGCTATTCTCGCCGGCCTGCTCTTTCTGTTCATCGCCGAACCCATACCGCTGGAGATAACCGCGGTTCTGATCGGGGTTTTTCTGGTGATCATGGGTATCACCGACGTCAAGGACGCCTGGGCCCCCTATATGCACCCGGTGGTCGTGTTTATCATGACCTGTCTGATCTTCGCCATTTCCCTGGATAAGTCGGGGCTCACCAAACGGCTCGGCTATTTCGTGATCAAGCGGGCCGGCAACAGCGTGGTGCGGTTCACCTTTATGTTGTGCATTTTCCTGGGAATCGCTTCTTCCGTGATGCACGACGCCGCGGCGGCGGCCATCGGTCTGGTCACCATGCTTCCGCTGATGAAGGCGGCGGGCATAAAGCCGTACAGCAATACCGGGAAATTCATGATGATCGCGCTCCCTTTCGCCACATCCTGCGGCGGAATGGGCACGCTTATCGGCGGCGGCCGGTGCATGGTGGCGGCGGCGTTCCTGAAGGAGTTCACGGGCCTGGAAATCAGCTTTCTGGACTGGATAAAATTCGCGTTTCCGGCCGCGCTGGTCACCGTGCCGCTGGCGGTTCTGGCCGTTTATATCGTGTTCCGCCCGGATCGCAGCATCAAGCTCCCCACCTTTGACGATGAACTGGGCCCCTTTACGGCGATGGAAAAAAAGACCCTTATCATCGCGGGATGCACCTTTCTGTTGTGGCTGACCAAGGAACTGCACGGCATTCATTACTCGGTAACCGGTATGTTGGGGATCGCCGCCCTGGTGGTATTCGGAATTTTAAAATGGGAGGACATTCATTCCAACCTGGAATGGGGCACGGCGTTGTTTATCTTTGGCGGCGGCATATCGCTGGGTTTGGCCATGGGGCAATCCGGCGCGGCCACGTACTTCGCCAACCTCTTTTTCCCGCTCGTGCAGGGTGGAGGCTGGCTCTTCCTCTTCATAGCGGTGGGAGTTTTCGGAGCGCTGGTGACCAACGCCATGGCCAACGTGGCGGCTGCGGCGCTGATACTACCCATCGTCATACCCATGGCGCAACTGGAGGGTGTGGATCCGCGGATCATCGCGCTGGGCCTGGCCATGTCCACGTCGTTCGCCATGATGCTGGTCATAGGCTGTCCGCCCAACGCCATAGCGTACAGCTTCCGGTATTTTAAATCCTCGGACCTCAGCAAAGCCGGGCTGGTGGCGACTCCCATCCTGCTCGCCGCGCTGGTGCTGGTCGCCGCTATCTGGTGGAAAATACTGGGACTGGTATAAGGAATACTGTTACAATGAATGAATCCATACCACAGATCAAAATAAGCGTCTTGCTCGTTGACGACGAGGAAGGATTCCGGTCTTTGCTGGCCAAGAGGCTGGAACGGCGGGGTTTTTCCGTTCAGCAGGCCTCCAACGGCGAGGAGGGCCTCTCCGCGCTGGAGAGACATCAGGTGGATATCGTGGTCCTGGACGTCAAAATGCCGGGCATGGGCGGCATTGAGACCTTGGGACGCATCAAGGAGCGTTATCCGTCGAGGGAAGTCATCCTGCTGACCGGCCACGCCAGCGCCGAAGACGGAGTGGCGGGCATCAAGGCGGGCGCTTATGATTATCTGAGTAAACCGGTGGAGCTCGAGCATCTGCTCAACAAGATACGGCAGGCCTATGAAAAGATCCTGCGTGAAGAGGAACGGCGGCAGGAAGAGGATTTCAAGGTCCGCATGGAAAAGCAGATGATCGTGACCGAGCGTCTTGCCGCCCTCGGCACCATGGCCGCCGGTATAGCGCACGAAATAAATAACCCGCTCTCCATCATTGTCGAGTCGGCCGGCTGGATGGCCACCCTCATGAAAAAGGCGGACATGGCGGATATGCCCCACCGTCAGGATTTTGAGCGGGCTTTGGAAAAGATAGCCAAAAGCGCCGAACGCGCCCGCCGGATCACGCACGGTCTCCTGGGCTTCGCGCGGAAAGAGGACGCCATAACCAGGCACATCGATCTCTGCGAAATCCTGGAGGAATCGGTGCGTCTGGTGGAAAGCGAAGCGCGGGGCGGCGACGTTCATCTGAGCGCCGCGTGCGACGTGAAAGCGATCCCGTTCTGGAGCGACCCCAACCTGTTGCGGCAGGTGCTGGTTAATCTGCTGAGCAACGCCATTCACGCCACGGAGAGGGGCGGTTCGGTCTCGGCGCGGCTGGAAAACAACGCGCGTGATGTGATTTTCACCATTCAGGATAAAGGGAAAGGAATTCCCAGGGAAAACCTGGACAAAATATTCGAGCCCTTTTTTACGACCAAACCGCCGGGGAAGGGAACCGGGCTGGGGCTTTCCATCAGCCGGTCGATCATTGAAAAACTCGGCGGACGAATCGATGTGCAAAGCGAACTGGGCGTAGGATCGACATTTAGGGTCATACTTCCCAAGCTTACCCCATCGCTGGATAAAAACAGCCGTTAAGGCACGGAGGGAGGAACGTGGTAAAGATTCCTATCAATATTCTGGTCGTCGACGACGAAAAAGATTTCGTGGAGATAATCTCACTCCGGCTTGAAGACGCCGGTGAACATGCGCAAGCGGCCTACAATGGGCAGGAATGCCTGCAGGCGCTGGCCAATAACGATATCGACGTGGTGATACTGGATATTAAAATGCCGGGAATGGACGGTATCGAGACATTGCGGGAAATCAAGCGGCGGCATCCCCTGGTGGAAGTCATTCTGCTCACGGGCCACGGCGCGGTGGATACCGCAGTGGAAGGAATGAAACTGGGCGCCTTCGACTATCTCAACAAGCCGGCCGATTTCGACGACCTTCTGGAGTTGCTGCATGCGGCCCGGAAAAGAAAATCCGAGAGCGAAGAACGCATTCGCAAGGCTGAAGCGCGCTCGCTTTTACGCAAGTCGGGAGACTTGTTCTGAACAAACAACCGCATGGACCGAAAGGAGGCGCCACGTATGGATACGAAACGTAACCGGATTCTCATCGCTCTGGATGGGTCGGAACAATCTCTGGAAGCGGCGCGTTACTTGATAAGGGATATCCCGCTTTCACGCGCCGAGTTCGTCCTTTTCCATGTTTTGAGCACACTGCCTGAGTCCTATTGGGATCTGGGCGATAATCCGCAGCTGCATTCCCGGCTGCTGGCCCTGAAGACGGGGGAGATCAAGCACGAAGCGGAAATCAGGGAGTTTATGAAAAAGACCGCCGCGCTGCTGGTGGAAGCGGGAGCCTCCGAGGACGCGGTAAAGATTGCGGTCCAGCCCAGAAAGGCCGGGGTGGCGCGCGATATTGTGATTGAGTCGGCCAAGGGATACGACGCCGTGGTGACAGGCCGGACAGGCAAAGGCAAACTGGCGGAACTGCTTATCGGCAGTGTGGCCAACAAGCTGATCGAAAAGCTGTCGCATGTTTCCGTCGGGATCATAGGAGGCTACCCCCCCAGCGGTAAAATCCTGATCGGTCTTGACGGTTCCGACGGCGCCATGCGCGCGGTCGAATTTGCCGGAAGGATGTTCGGAGGGCCGGACTGTGAGGCGCTCCTTCTCAATGTCCTGCGCAGGATGGACATTATGACCGTTTTCGATCAGCCGGTGCACCTGGCGGAGATAGACGAGTACACCATGGAATACGCCAAGGACCAGATGAAGACGGTGTTCGAAAAGGCCAAGGACACCCTGGTTAACGCGGGTTTCGAGGCGGAAAAGATAGAGACCAAAATGATAACGGATGTCGGGAGCAGGGCCGGAACCATCGTTGAAACGGCCGTGGAAGGGGGCTACGGAAGCATCATCGTGGGGCGGCGGGGCCTGTCCAACGTGCAGGAATTTTTCATGGGCCGCGTCAGCAACAAGATCATCCAACTGGCCAAGGGCTCCGCGATATGGGTGGTGAGTTAAAGGTCATCCCATACGGCGGCTGTCGATTTTGAACTTTGCGGGAAGGAACTTTTTGAAAAAAGTTCCTTCCCACGCCCATCCTCAAAAACTTTAAGTTGTTGAAAATATAATAAATTAAGATACATAGCATGTATCATTTCGAGCGAAGCGGGAAATCACTTACGGGGGGCGCGGGGGGAGATATTCCCCCGCTGCAATTATCAACCCTCATCCCGGCCTTCTCCCAGAGGGAGAAGGAGACCATGTACCCCTTTTCGGAGCTAACGACATAGCCACATTTGAAAAAAGTTTCCGCCCCGGAAAGCTCCAGTCGCCGGCGCCGCCAACAGCGCACGCTCGCCGCAGTTAAGGTTTGAAAGCGATCCTGCGATACAGTAAAATACACGGTAAGAGAGCGCTTTCATAACCGAACTCAGGTGAGCGGAATCATGCTGGCGCAAAATATCATCACCATAGAATTCGACCAATCAGACCTGCGAAAAAGGAACGCCAAGCTTTCTTTTCTTTTGGAGTTGAGCAATCTCTTCTCCACATCCACGCAAATTCCCAACGTGCTGAAAACGGCGCTGGCCAAAATCCGCAAACATTTTTCGTTCGACGCCGGAAGAATATATATCCTGGATAAGGACAAGCCTGTTCTGCGTCTGGCCGCGTCGGTGGGTGTGGACCCGCGGGAATTCGCCGAGCTGGAACTCGCTAACAGCTTCTCGGGAAAAGCCGTGCTGGAAAAGGCGTTCCTGGCGCAGCACGTGTCCGATCTTGAAGACCGGCGCCGCGCGGAATTTCTGACTGAACACGGGTTCGACGTGGTGGTGTGCGCGCCGTTTATCGTCATGGATCAGGTGGTGGGGGTTATCAATCTGGCCGCCAAGAAACGGATGGGGCTGGACCAGGCGGATGTGGACCTGCTCATGGCCATCGGCAATTACCTCGGCGTGTACATAAATTACGCGGACATAAACACGCAATTGAGACACAAGGTCAAGGAACTGGAAGCAAAAAACGAAACCATCAAGTTTTTTTCCTATTCCATATCCCACGATCTCAAAGGACCGGCCATCGGCGTGTACGGCATCGTCAAGCTGCTGTACGACAAATATTATGAAATGCTCGATGAAAAGGGCCGGGCCTACTGTCTGCAGATCCTGCGTTCGGCGGAGAATCTCAATAATCTTGTCGAAGCCATCAACCATTACATTTCGGCCAAGGAATCCGCGCTGCAAGTTCAGTCTCTGAATGTGGATGAAATCCTGAACGAAATCCGGAGCGAACTGGCGGAGGTATTCAAACGCCGCTCCATTCGCCTTGTCACGCCGGACAACGTCCCGCCCGTAAACGCGGACAAGGTGGCCCTGACCAGGGTTTTCCGGAACCTCATCGATAACGCGCTCAAGTACGGCGGCGATCGCATGACCGAAATCCGCGTCGCATACCGCGCCGATAACGCGCTCCACATCTTTTCGGTGAGCGATAACGGGGACGCCATCGAAGAGGAAGACAACCAGAAGCTGTTCGATCCCTTCCAGCGGTCCAAGGCCCATCACGCCATTCCGGGGACCGGCCTGGGACTGGCCATCGTCAAGGAAGTGGCCCAGAGCCACGGCGGCAAGGCATGGCTGGAATCGGGTCCGCAAAGCGGCGCAACCTTCTTCTTTTCCCTATCGCGGGACCTGTAAACAATCCAGGCGGTGTCGGCGTTTTTACCGGCCGCCGCGCCCCATAACGCCTCATGAAATATGAAGCAAAGCAAGGATAATAAGCAGGACGCCATGATTGATGTCCGCATTGGCGCCTCTTGCGCGCTCTGGCCTGTGTAAAGCTTAAATTGGCGCTTATTGACCCGGTTCTTTCCTTTTCCGCGCGTCTCTGACACCGAACTCCCCTTAAATTGACCGTCGAAAAACTTATCAGCCCCGTCTTTTAGCCAATCGCCTGCCATGGGTAAGATGCTGATATTATTGTGTTATAACGGGTCGTGTAACTTTGGCGCGTTCCTTGCCCATAGTATGGTCAAACCCACCATGAAAGGTTGCGATATCATGCTGTATAGAATCCCTTTTGTGACCCTGACCGCCCTGTATCTATTCCTCTGCACCATGATCCCCACCTGATAGTTTAGGCGCCACGCCGCTCGTTTGATTTTCCCGGCGCCGGGCTCCCCGTCCGGCCAACGTTTTCCTTCGAACCGGTCCGTTCCCGCCACAGGCTTTAATCCTCATTATTCAGCATTATTTCACTATTTTTTCCATAAATGGCCATTCTCTTCATATTTTTGAGGTGGATTGCGCCATGATAACCAGTTGAACCATTAAACCTATTTTCTCGTAAATTAGTATACAATATAGCCTCAATAAACTGAATGTTCGCAAAATACTCAAAATAAAGGTGTATATCTTTTGAATTCTCCATAAAGTGTCAATTATCTCTCAAGTTAAGAGGGGATTTTGACGATTAAACATAACAGCCGGACAAACGGTTCTTTGGAATAAACCCTTCATGGTTACAAAAGATGTTCAGGGGGAGATCCGACGGGTACGCGTCCGGTCCCCACCCTCAAATACCATGTTGGCCTCATGTTAACCTTACGTTATTGAAAGCAGAGATACTTCAGGCAAGAGTGTTTGTCATTTCGAGCGTAGCGAGAAATCTCATGCAGGGGGCGCGGGGGAAGAAATTCCCCCGCACTATTCTTTTTTCATGCTTTTATCGACAGACTTTTTTTAGCGGGCCCAGTCCCTCGTGCGGGGAAACGACGGAAATGGGCTTTTATAGAGGAGCTATTGTGACAACCGAATCTTGAGGAGCGCGGAGCTTGTCGGCGCGGAGTTCATTGGTGATCCGAACGCCGACGCGTCTCCGGAATAACCACCATGAGGGGAGGTACGATAACGCCTCCCGTATATCGATCTGATTTTGACATCTGAGTTGTGAATGGAGTGGATCATGAAAAGTATTAGTCTGAATCTGAAACTTATTATTATTGTGGTGTTTATATCGGCGATTACCGTTTTTGTGGCTCTTATCGGCATGAACGGTATGAGTGATATGAACAAAAGGCTCGAAAAGATAGTGGATGTTACGGCGGAAAAAGTAAGGCTGGGGGCGCGCATCAATCAGGACCTTCTGAGGATCAGCCGGGATGAGAGGAACATGATCCTGGCGGATACCCGGCAGGAAATGGATAAATACCAGGCGCTCATTCAGCAGACGTATAAGGAAGTGCAACGGCGGGAAAGCAATCTGCGTAATCTGTCCGGTGAACATGGAAAAGCGAAGCTGGATCAGTTTATGGCCAAATGGAACGAGTACATGAAGGTTAACGAGGAAGTTTATTCCCTGGCGCTCAACACCAGGGGCAAGGCCCTGGATCTGGCCTGGAACAAGGGCGCTCCGCTGGCCGAAGAGGCGGAAGCCATCGTGGCCGGCATCGTAGTAGACAATGATGCGAGACTGGACGGTGAAAAGAAAGCCTGCGAAGACAACTACGCTTCAGTGAGAAATTTTATGCTCGGGGCGAGCGGCGCCGGCGTTGTCCTGGGGATCTTGCTGGGATTGCTCCTGATCCGCTCCATCTCCAGGTCCTTCCGCGAGCTGTTCAAAGGTCTTAAAACTTTCAGCAATAAGGAACTCAGGGAAACCGCCGAAAAATTTCAAATCATCGTGGACGGTCTCGGAACAGGCGCCGATCAGGTGAGCTCGGCGTCCGCGCAGGTGGCTTCCGCGAGCCAGTCGCTGGCCGAAGGCGCTTCGGAGCAGGCGGCTTCTATCGAAGAAACGTCGTCATCCCTGGAAGAGATGGCCGCCATGACCAAAAAGAACGCGGAAAGCGCCACCCAGGCCAATACGCTCATGGAGCGCTCCAAAGACTGCATGGGCAGGCTTACCAGATCCATGGATGAAACCTCGGTCGCCAGCGAAGAAACCGGCAAGATCATCAAGACCATCGACGAGATAGCCTTTCAAACCAACCTGCTGGCCCTGAACGCGGCCGTGGAGGCGGCCAGGGCCGGAGAAGCGGGCGCAGGATTCGCGGTGGTGGCCAATGAAGTGAGAAATCTGGCCATGCGCGCGGCGGAAGCGGCCAAGAATACCTCCGCGCTCATAGAGGATACCATTAAAAAGGTCAAGGAAGGCGGCGACCTGGTTTCGGAAACCAACGACAGTTTCCTCAAGATGGGCGACCTCATACGGGAGATTGCGGCCGCTTCCCTGGAACAGTCGCAGGGAATCGATCAGATCACCACGGCCGTGGCCGAAATGGACAAGGTGGTTCAGCAAAACGCCTCCAACGGAGAAGAATCGGCCAGCGCCGCCGAAGAACTGAACGCCCAGGCCGAGCAGATGAACAGTATCACCGACGACCTGCTGGCCATTACCCGCGGTGGTAGCCGAAAGGGCCGGAGCGAACGCAAGCATATCGCCGCGTCAAGCGCCCCCACGGCAAACCGCAAGCTCCTTGCGACCTCATCCAACGGGAAACAAAAGAAAGGCCGCGCTATTGCGCATCAGGTCAGGGAGGTTAACCCGGAAAAAGTCATCCCCATGCGTGACCAGGATTTTGACGATTTTTAACGCCGGGCGCCTTCCATCCGTGGATTGAAATGAAAAAACCGTGCGGGGGGATTTCACGCTTCGCAGATCCCGCTATCCGAGGGGCGCGCCCCCGAAAATGAGATTCCCCTCCCTTGGAGGCTGTCGATTTTGAACTTTGTGGGGAGGAACTTTTTTCAAATGTGGTTATGTCGTTAGCTCTGAAAAGGAGTACGTGGTCTCCTTCTCCCTCTGGGAGAAGGCCGGGATTAGGGTTGACAAGTAATGCGGGGGATTCACATCCCCCGCGCCCCCTATAGAGTTTTCTCGCTGCGCTCGAAATTGCGGGCGGCGCGGGGGAAGAAATTCCCCCGCAATGTTCCTTTGAAGTATCTTCGTTTTAGTGGACACCTGAATTACCTTCACACGCCTTTTCCACAGGGTTCATTATGCGACTTTTACGGTTTCACCTGGCGTGTCCGTACGGGTCTAAAGGAAAGAGAGTAGTGTCTTTCGGCTCGAATACCGTGTCCAAAGCATGGTCATATGAATAGAGTTCATGGTTATGAAAATCCGCCAGACATCTTGAACACACGCTTAGGGATATTTTTTTGTTTTTGTAATTGCGCCTGACAGTATTGATTCTTTCATCACGCCAGATCTCCAGAAGAGGGCGTTCCCAGATCTCGCGAGGTTCGGTAAAGGCGGTCCCGCCGGTCAAGTCCACGCAACAAAAGCTTACCCTCCCGTCGGATAGAATGGCCATCTCCTGCCACGGCATACTGCAAAAGCCCTCGCTCACTTTACTATCTTCCGGAGACTCGGGCCGATATGCGGAAGTATGATTTATCTGCCAATTATACAAGGTCACTACGTGGCCGTTTGGCTTCTGGTAAGCAAAATCGGTATCCAAATGCGGGAAATCGATTTTTTGCGCGTGTTTTTCAGGATCTATCAATGAGACTAACCTCTTTTGAAAACCCTTTTTACGGGCTTTGTCCAGAAAACCTTCATTGGGGACCTGTATATAGATTGTTTGTTGAGAAGAGGATTCGAGCCATTCCCGCACGTAATTGACAATTCTCTTCAAATACGCCTCATAGTCCAAGGTCTTGGTGCGATTTCTGAATTCCTCCTCACTGGGAGAAATGCTGATAAGGACTTCCATGTTCAGCTTTAAAAGCTCAGGCGATAAACGCGACCCGTTTGTGGCCAGCACGAAGGGTATCCGTAAGCTGTTCAGAAGTTCTCCATACTGTAAAAAATTAGGGTGCAGCGTCGGTTCTCCATCAACATGAAGCCTCAACGGATAATGAGTGATATCCGGCAGCTGCGTTACAATACGCTCAAATAATTCGGGAGGCATGAAGCCTTTTTTTCGTGTATGCAGCCTGCTGAGACAGTAATTGCATTGGAAGTTGCATATGGAAGAGATCTCCAATAATACAACCGGATTTTGATAACATCTAGCCAAAAACTCAAGATACTGATCGTCATCGTAGCTTTGTCGCATTATTATTCCTCCATTTCCGAAAAAAGCGACTTTTTCTCTTGTTTTGTACGGCTAACAGGCACCAAAAGACGAACCGATCCGAGGCAAGCCGGAGGCCGGCAAACCGGTAAAAAGTAAATTATATAATGTAATGACGTGAACGATAATGAGTTCTTACATTAATTTTTGCAAGTAATGAAATCTGAATAAAGTTAGAGTGTTAGGATAAAGAGGAGAATAATAAATTTGTGCGGTGGGATTTTCTTGGTTCTAAGCGCGGTTATCCGTGCGGCTGTGAGCGGGACTTATAATTTGAGGGAACCTTTTTCGGGAAAAAGGTTTCCTCAAACTCCTTCCCAAAAGCTTTCAACTGCCCGCCTGCGGCGGTCGGCGCAGCCAATTTAAAAAGTTTTGGGAGTATGAACCCTTTTTCAAAAGGGTTCATTATTCAACAAAAATATCTCCTCTACAGCGGCCTGAAACGGGCCGTGAAATGGCGCAGCACGCCGGGATCGTATTCGATGGCCATGCCGCGCAGGGCGTCGCGCTTTTCGAACACTTCTCCCACGCATTCCACCACGTAATCCATATGGCTTTGGGTATACACGCGGCGAGGTATGGCCAGGCGCACCAATTCCAGCCGCGCGGGTTTGAATTGGCCGGTTTTGGGATCCGTCTTGCCGAACATGACGCTGCCGATCTCGCAACTGCGGATGCCGCCGTGCAGGTACAGCGCGCAGGCCAGGGCGTGACCGGGGAATTCATGGGGAGGAATGTGCGGCAGGGCCTCCCTGGCGTCGATGTAGATGGCGTGGCCTCCGGGCGGCTTGAAGATGGGTACGCCGAGATCGGTCAGGTGATCGCCCACGTAGGCCACGGAGCGGATGCGGTACTTGAGGTAGCTTTCGTCCAGCACCTCTTCCAGTCCCTGGGCCATGCATTCCAGATCACGGCCCGCCAGCCCGCCGTAGGTGGGGAACCCCTCGGTCACCACCAGTATGGTTCGCGCCTTCATAGCCAAGTCGCTGTCGTTGAGGGCCAGGAAGCCCCCGATATTGACCAGCGCGTCCTTTTTGCCGCTCATGGTGCACCCGTCGGCGTAGGAGAACATTTCCCGGGCGATGGCGCGCACGGGTTTGGAGCTGTAGCCGCGTTCGCGCATTTTGATGAAATAGGCGTTTTCGGCGAAGCGGCAGGCGTCCAGGAACAGCGGTACGCCGTACTTTTTGCAGAGTTCCGACGTCTTTCTGATGTTCTCCATGGACACGGGCTGACCGCCGTTGGAATTGTTGGTCACGGTGAGCATGCACAGGGGCACGTTGGGGCCGTGTTCCTTGAAGATTGCTTCCAGGGCGTCCAGGTCCATGTTGCCCTTGAAATGGGCTTCCACCGAGGGGATGGCCCCTTCGGCTATGGGCAGGTCGAGCGCTTCCGCGCCGCTCATTTCCACGTTGGCGCGAGTGGTGTCGAAGTGGGTATTGTTGGGGATAACCTTGCCCTCCCCGCCCATGACGCTGAACAGGATCTTTTCGGCGGCCCGTCCCTGGTGGGTGGGTATGATGTATTCGAACCCGGTGAGATCGCGGGCCACGCTTTCGAAACGGTAAAAGCTTTTGGAACCCGCGTAGGCCTCGTCGCCCTCCATGATGCCCGACCACTGCTTGGCGCTGAGCGCCGACGTGCCGCTGTCGGTCAGCAGGTCGATCAGCACGTCGTCGGCGTGGACGTTGAACAGATTGTAGCCCGCCCGGATCAGAATTTCCTGGCGCTGCTGCGGCGTGGTGAAGCGGATAGGCTCCACACTCTTGATCTTGAACGGCTCGATTATGGTTTTCATGGAATCCTTTTATGTGCGCTTGATTGGAAATGAAAAAACATTATTGGGAGAAACCTTTTTTGAGAAAAAGGTTTCTCCCAAACCCTTTTCCAAAAAACTTAAAGTTATTGAAGACGACACGCGCTTAGCCAGAGATCGGCGCGTTCTATCGGCCGCCTTTTACCGGGCGTTCAGACGCCCCGGAAATGCTCTTGAGCTTTGTGTTCCCTGCTTTTCAGGCCCGGAATTCCCAGGGCCAGGATAACCATGACCCCGGTGGCCAGTTTAAGGTCCGTGGGGGCCAAGCCCAGCCGCAGGCCCAGGGCGATAGCCGCGCGGTAGATAACCGATCCGACGACCGCCGCCAGGGTGAGGCGGAACACGTTTTTGGGCTTAAGCGCCGCCTCCCCGATGATGATCGACGCCAGCCCCAGGATGATCATGCCGATACCCATGCCGATGTCCGCGAATCCCTGTTCCTGGCAGATCAGCGATCCGGCCAGGGCCACCATGGCGTTGGACAGTCCCAGTCCCACGATGGTGACCGAGTCGGCGCTTACTCCCAGGCTTCTGATCATCTGTTCGTTATCGCCCGTGGCGCGCATGGCCAGGCCGTAGCTGGTGCGGAAGAACAGGTCCAGCAGTGTCTTGGCCAGCCCCGCCACCAGCAGGAAAAACAGGATCATCAGCCAGAGCGAGGAACCGCCCGCTTTTTCGATGGGCGTAAACAGCGTGTCCACGGTGAGCAGCGGGATGTTGGCCCGGCCCATGATCCGCAGGTTCAGGGAATAGAGGATGGTCATGACCAGGATACCGGCCAGCAGCGCGTTGATCTTGAGTTTGGTGTTCAGGAAACCGGTCATCAAACCGGCCAGGAAACCGGCGGCGGTGGAGACCACAATCGCCGCTACGGGATGAACGCCCACGATAATCAGCTTGGCCGCCACCGCGGCCCCGAGCGTAAAACTGCCGTCCACGGTGAGGTCGGGAAAGCGCAGGATGCGGAAGCTGACCACGATCCCCAGCGCCACCAGCGCATAGGCCAGGCCTTGTTCCAGGGATATGGCTATGAGGCCGGTCACGCCGGGTTTACTCGACCGCCGGGGTGGCTACCAGACGCGCGCCGTTGACGGTGAGGTAAATCTTCGCCGCCTTTTTCAGGGTGTCCGTGGAAAATTCCACGCCCTGGTCCCTGGCGGAATCCAGATTGAGCTGGATCTCATAGTCATTGGGGATGGACGCCGGTATATCGCCGGGATTGGCGCCGTTCAGGATCTTGACCGCCAGGAGGCCTGCTTCATATCCCACCTGATAATAGCTGACTCCCAGGGCCGCCAGACCGCCGCGCGGCACGCTGCTGGTGTCCGCCACAAACAGGGGCAGGTCGTTGCGGTCGGCCGCCTTGACCACCGATTCCAGAGCCGAAACCACGGTGTTGTCAGTGGGCGCGTACAGGGCGTCCACCTTTCCCACCAAAGCCCCCACGGCCAGGGCCACTTCCGAACTGGCCGTGGCCACGCCGGGAACCGACTGCAAGCCCAGCTTTTCCGCGGCCTTGTTAAACAGTTCGAGCTGCACCACGGAATTGGTTTCACCGGTATTATAGAGAAAACCGACCCTTTTCATTGCGGGCGCTATTTCCAGAAAAAACTTGAGTTGCAGGTCGATGGGGTTCATGTCGCTGATGCCGGTCACGTTGGTTCCGGAGCCGTCCCAGCTTTTTATAAGCCCCGCCGCCACGGGGTCGGTCACCGAGGAGAACACAATGGGTATGGTCCGGGTCGACTTTACGCAGGCCTGCGCGGTGGGCGTGGCTATGGCGTGGATGAGGTCCACCTTTTCCATGACAAACTTGCGGGCGATGGTTATGGCGTTGGCCATGTCCCCCTGGGCGTTCTGGAAGTCATAGGTCACGTTTTCGCCCTGCGCAAAACCCGCTTCGGCCAGAGCCTCCACAAATCCCTGACTATCGGCGTCCAGGGCCGGGTGGCTGACGATCTGCACCACGCCGATCTTGTACGTTTTCGCCCACGCCGCGCCGGTAAAAGCCAGCAGCGCGCAGAGCGCGGTAATCGGGATCAAACGCCAGGTCAAGCCTCTCCTCATGACATGCCCCTCCTCATCGGAATTATGCGTAGATACGTAAAATAACCTACCAGGGAGTTCCAGGGCAAGCAAGATCATGTCCGAAGAAGTGAATGGCGGAGTTGAAAATGTTTTCGAGGCTTCTTAAAACTTTCCGGTTTTAGGGGTGGGTTTGGGAGAGCCCCTTTTGTCCAAAGGGGCCTCCCATTTTCAACAGAGCGTTTTTATCGACTTGCTTATACGGGCGCCGTCAACAGGGCTTTCTTGTGCGGAAACGCCGACTTCCCCACGGCCTTTTGATTCCTGTTCCCGACGCGGGTACCGTTGACCAGTTTCATCAACCCATCCACCGTGGCCTTCATTTGCTCGGCCTGGGCGTTCATTTCCTGGGCCGCGGCGGACGATTCCTGGGCGCTGGCCGCGTTTTGCTGGACCGCTTTGTCCATTTCTGCCACCGCCTTGTTTATCTGCTCGATGCCCTGGGACTGTTCGTTGGACGCCGCCGCTATTTCGCCCATAAGCTGAACCACCCTGCCCGAGCTATCGGCCACCCGCTGAAAAGCGTCATTGGTATCGCTCACCAGCGCCGACCCCTCCTTGACCTTCTGGGTCGTGTCGCTGATCAACGCGGTGGTGCCCTTGGCCGCTTCGGCGGCCCGCAAGGCCAGGTTTCGAACTTCCTCCGCCACCACCGCGAACCCGGCCCCGGCTTCGCCCGCCCGGGCGGCTTCCACCGCCGCGTTCAGCGCCAGCAGGTTGGTCTGGAAGGCTATCTCGTCAATGGTCTTGATAATCTTGGAGGTTTCCTCACTGGCCTTGGTGATCTCCTGCATGGATCTGTTCATCTTGGCCGTGGATTCGTTGGCTTCGGCCACAATCTTTTGGGTTTCCTCCACCAGCCGGTTGGCGTGATTGGAGTTATCCGCGTTTTGTTTGGTTATGGAAGACATCTCTTCCAGCGAGGACGACGTTTCCTCAATGGACGCCGCCTGTTCGGACGCCCCTTCGGCCAAGGCCTGGCTGAGAGAAGAAACCTGGCCGGACGCGGTGGTCATCTGTCCCGCGCCGTCCTGCACGCTTTCCGCAATACGATGTATGGGCCGGGCGATGGACACGGCGATCAGGTAAAACATCAGCAGACCGCCCACGGTTATGGCCGCCAGCGCCCCAAAGAGCGTATAGAAAATTCCCGACAATTCCTTTTCCACATCATCCACATAGATACCGGAGCCCACAATCCAGCCCCACTCCGGCAACAGCTTCACATACGATATTTTAGGCGCGGGTTTTGTCAGACCCGGTTTGGGCCAGTAGTAGTCCACAAATCCCGCCCCCTCCTTCTTACAGATTTCCACCATGTCCACGAACACCAGTTTGCCGTTGGGGTCCTTGTTGTCCGCCAGGCTCTTGCCGTCGAGGTCGGAATTGGTGGGGTGCATGATCATGGTGGGCTTCAGATCATTGATCCAGAAATACTGGTCGCCGTCATAACGCAGGGTCTTTATGACCGCCTTGGCCTGTTCCTGGGCTTCCGCCAGGGAAAGCTGTTTGTTCGCGGCCTGGTCCGCCTGATATTTCAGCGTGTCAAAGGCCGTCTCCACCAGGTTTCGTGTTTTTTCGTACTTGGCCTTATAAAAATTTTCCTCGATGATCGGATAAATCCACGTGATGACCCCCGCGAAACACACCACCATCAGGATACCGGCCAGCATAATTCTTGTTGAAAGTTTGAATCTCTTAAGCATCTCCAGCCACCTCGCTACGACGTAAATGCTCTGATTTTCCATACAGAGCTGATATTTTTTTTGGTCGCCCTTTATTTTGTGATTATGGGCGCAATCTATAATTATATTTATTTTATATACATATTGCTTACACAGTCTGTATTTTCATATCGGCGAGCCGTTTTAAAAACTTAAGAGAAACTAAAAAAATCGCCTCATGAGGCGATAAGGGGGAAAAACGGGTTTGGGGGAGCGGGGTGGAGTAGAGGTAAAGATGTGGGTGAAATATCTTAAATGTGGCCGCGCGGGCAGGCCGTAATTAGTAACGCTAATTCATCGAGCGGGGTTTATCTCCGCTAGCGCCCGCCCCAGGCGGGCAGTCGAAGAGTTTTTGGAAAGGGCTTGGGAAAATCCTTTTTCCAAAAAAGGTTTTCCCAAAAGCTTTTTAAAAGGCTTTCTCAAAAGCGTTTCGCCTTTTTCAAAAGGCTTCCTTGTTCAATCCGTACTCATTCCGCCTAGTCCTTACTGACCGCGGCTTCGATCTTCAAATTGTACTTTTCTATTTTGGATTGCAGGGTAGGGCGGGTTATGCCCAGCAGTTTGGACGCGCGGGTGCGGTTTCCCGCTGAAATCTTCAGGGCTTCGCTCACCAAGGCGGAGCCGAAATAGTCCATGAAGGCGTCGAACATATTGTCTCCGCTTCCGGTCATGAGGCCTTTTCTGATCCACCGCCTGATCACTTCCTTGACCGTGCCGTCGTCCGCGTCCTGGAGCGCTGTCTGCGGGTCCAGGGAGGGCACGATGTCTTCGGGCCGGATGGGATAGCCGCGGCTGAATATGAGGGCTTTTTGCAGGGTGTTGGCCAGTTCGCGCACGTTTCCCGGCCAGGTGAGCTGCTGGATGGTCTTGATGGTTTCGGGGTTGACGCCGGGGTTGACGATGCCCATTTCCATGGAATACTTGGCCAGAAAATTATCCACGAGCAGGGGAATATCGTCCAGGTGTTCGCGCAGGGGGGGCATTTCGATGATCACCACTTTGAGGCGGTAGTAGAGGTCTTCACGGAAACGGCCCTGTTCCACGGCGGCTTCCAGGTTTTCCTTGGTGGCGGCGATGATGCGGGTGTCCACCGAAACGGGCTCTCCCCGGCCGCCGATGCGTTCGATGGTCTTTTCCTGCAGGAGCCGCAGGATTTTGGCCTGGATGCTCGTGGGCATGTCGCCTATTTCATCCAGAAACACGGTGCCGCCGCGGGCCAGTTCCACCTTGCCCAGACGCCGGCTTACCGCGCCGGTAAAGGCGCCTTTTTCGTAGCCGAACAGTTCGCTTTCCAGCAAGGTTTCGGGAATGGCCACACAGTTGATAATCACAAACGGCTTGTCCGAACGGGCGCCGTATTGATACACGGCGCGGGCGGCCAGTTCCTTGCCGGTTCCCGATTCACCCTGAATCAGCACCGTGGCGTCGGTGGCGGCCGCGCGGCCTATGGATTTGTACACCTCCTGCATGACCTTGCTTTTTCCCACCAGCGCGTCGGCCTTTCCGGGTTTGGCCATGGAGTCCATTTCCACGCGCGAACGCATCATCCTGCCCGCTTCGAGCGCTTCGCCGATGAGCTTGAGCATTCCCGGCACCTTGAACGGCTTGAGCACGTAATCGAAGGCGCCCATTCTGGTGGCGGTTATGGCGGTGTCGGTGGTGCCGTACGCGGTCATGATGATGACCGGCAATCTGGACTCCAGTTTGCGCAGCCGTTCCAGCGTTTCCAGACCGGTCATGCCCGGCAGCCTGATATCGAGGATCACCAGATCCGGGATGTCCCCTTCCACCGAGGTTATGGCGGTTTCTCCGGATGAAGCGGTAACCACTTCATGCCCTTCTTCGCTCAGCAGTCTGTTGAAACTGTGGCGCAATTGAGCGTCGTCATCCACGATAAGTATTTTAGCCATCAGGTTACCTCGCGCATCCCGCGATCGGGCTGCGGTTCAGGCGCATGCCGGGTTTGACTACGGCGCCACGGGCAGGGTTATGGTAAAGGTCGCTCCGGCCCCTTCGGTGGAATCCACGTCGATCATTCCTCCGTGGCCTTCGATGATGCGTTTGACGATACTCAAGCCCAGGCCGGTCCCTTCGCCCTTGGTGCTGAAAAAAGGCTGGAACACCTTCTGAATAACCGACTCCGGGATACCCGGACCCGTGTCGGTAATGCGCAGCACCGCCGTCCGCGCTCCCCCGTTTTCGCCGATTTCGTCTTCATACACCATGATCGAGCCTCCTTCGTTCATGGCTTCGCACGAATTCAGCAGCAGGTTCACCAGGGCTTCCTTCATCTGTTCGGGATCGAGCTCAATTTCCGAAAGGCGGCGTTCCCTGCGCTTCTCCACCTTGACCCCGGCGGAATCGAAACGGTGCCTCAGGAGCTGCAGCGCGTGGTCCACCACGTCGGACACGCTCCCTTTCTGCATCTGAAACTTGGGGGGCCGCGAAAATTCCAGAAAGTTGGCCACAATGGTGTCGATGTGACCGATTTCCTCGCTTATCACCTCAAAGTCTTCTTTTTGCGTTTCATTCAGGCTCAGGGTCCTGCCCAGGCTGAATAACCTCATCTGCAGGGACGTCAGCGGGTTGCGGATGCTGTGGGCCATGCCCGCGGCCAGCTTTCCCACCATGGCCCATTTTTCCGAGTGAGCCAGACTTTCCTGGCTTTGTTCCAGCCGCTCCCTGGTGGCGTCCACGTCTTCCAGCAGGCTGTTGAATTTCTGCCGTAAGACCTTGACCTCGTTGTCCACAACTCCCAGAAAGGGAGGAATGTGTTGGTCCAGAGCCAGGACCCTGATAGGCTCCAGCACCTGCCGTATAAGGATGTAGGTCAGCGCCAATCCCGCCAGAAACACAAAGCATATGGCCGCTCCGGCCATGATGTGCAAAACTCTTCCCTGGGCGCCGCTATCGGCTCTGATTTGGCTGATGGCGCCTTCATGGATGGTCCTGAACTTTTCGGTCAAACCGATTATGTCATAAAAGCGCTGTCGCGCCTGCTGGTGCAATTCCGCGCCTTGTTCCCGTTTCCCCTCTTCGTACAGATGGATGACCCGGTCTCTCAGAAAGGTGTATTGCAGGTAATCCGATTCAATCGAATTGAGGATTTCGCGTTCGCCCTCGGTGAGCATGGACGCCCGGGCGCGCTTCATCCAGTTCTGGAACGACTGGTGGTACTGATCCAGTTTTTCCAGCCATTCCTTGTTTCCGTCCAGATAATAGTAGGTGACAAACCCCTTCTGCATGGCCAGCGATATTTCCAGGTTTTCCGCCGCGCGTATGGCTTCCAGGTCCCGGTCGATGACCTCGTCGAAATACTGGTTCATCTGATAGGCGTACCAAATCGTCACCAACCCGCCGCCGACCGTAACGAGGATCAGCACGGTTATGAGCAACAAAATCCTACTGCGCAGATTCAGTCTTTTCCACATGTATGGAACCCTGTTTTGAAATCAATCGGTCGGCCCCAATCGGGCCGCAATAAAAAGCATGTTCGAACGACAAGATATTTGTGTTGTGATTTTTATCACAATACGCGCAAATCTACAACATAACAAGATGATATGAAACGGGCGGGCAAGAAACCGGAAACGCGGGAACCGGGCAAGTATTTTCCTCGTTGATCGGCTCGTCTAATGAGGAAAAGATTTGGAGACATTACTTGAGGAAACCTTTTTAGGAAAAAAGGTTTCCTCAAACTCCTTCCCAAAACCGTTCGATGGCCCGCCTGTGGCGGGCGTTACAGAAAAAATTTTTAATTTATGGGTGGCGTTGGACAGCCGCCTGCAATTTCGAGCGCAGCGAGAAAACTCTATAGGGGGCGCGGGGGAAGAGATTCCCCCGCTGTATTTATCAACTCGCTGGCCCGCCTGCGGCGGGCGCTACAGAAAATATTTTTTATTAATGGGTGGCGTTGGACAGCCGCCTGCAATTTCGAGCGCAGCGAGAAAACTCTATAGGGGGCGCGGGGGATGTGAATCCCCCGCATTACTTATTAGCAGACACCGGGTACGTCCTTTCCGAGGCGCCCATCAATCCGAAGGAACTTCAACCGCCTGCTTCAATGGCGCAAACGGCCTATAAAGTGGGTCACCCACCAACACCATCTGCCAGGAAATGAACGGTAGCGATATAAGATAGCTCTCGCCCAGATTCATGGAGCCTTCAGTGAGGGCCGTAAAAAACAGTCCGGGCAGCGGAAACCCCTGCACATACGGTTCGTATACCGGCCCTATCGTGGCGGCGACACCGCGCTTCAACATTTGCAGGCACCACACCTGACTGTCCTGTTTCTTTAGTGTGGCGCATTCGGCGGATGCTATATGATAGCCTACAGCGCCTCGGACCCAGTCAAAACTGTCGATATAATTCCCGGGTGAATACCAGCCGCAATATAACGCGGCGTTTGGCGCCGCTCCCACGGCAAAAAGCGCTGGTTCGGCGTCAAGCTTCACCTCCATTCGTTTTGCCACAATCGCCGCGGCCCTGTGCAGAGAAGCGTCCCACAGAGCATAGCCGCTTAACCGTTTTTCTTCCGGCGCCGGCCAGCGCGCGTCGAAATATGCTATGCCATGAAGCCCGGATTTCTCGGCCGCCAATGTATCATCTATCATTCGATACACCGTTTTCTCATCAGGCCCATCAAGCCTTGCAACCAGCAGGACATCGTCTTTTTTCAATGTGTTCAATCTTCCATCAAACGCCGCAAAATACGGGTTCTCAATCCATCCTGAAAGCTCGTAGTCCGTAACCTTCGCCAGCATCAGCTCGGAATCCACAGCGGCCCTCTTGTCGGCGCCGGCAAGTGATTTGATACGATCGTTAATTTCCTTGATCCGCTGTTTTGCGATTTCCGCCTTTTCTTCGTCCTCACGTAATTCTTTCCGTTCCTTCTTCAACTCCCGGATCAGATTCTTGGTATCCCGGCCGGGATCGGGAGGAAGCGCCTTCAACGGCACGCCATAAATAAGCACCACCGTATGGATATTCGCTACCCCCTTTAACTTTGCAATTTTCTTTCGAACCGGGAGCATGAGTTTTTTCTCATACTGATCACGTTCAATAGTCTCAGAGAGCGTCAACGAGGTAATAAGAAGACGATTCTCGGGTATGTTCCGCTTTTTCATATAGTATTTTGCTATGTCTTTTGCCCCGGGCATTTTTGCGTTCACAACCACCAACACCTCATTGGCGGAGGCGCCGCTACTTGTCGCCGGCAGCAGCGCCACCTGAAAAAGACATAGAATAAGCAGTATATATGAAAAACAGGATACCCTGTGTTTGTCACTTGGCATTCAATCTTTTCTCTATGAGTTGACCTTCTTTACGGAAATTAAGGCGCGCGGATCAGCATGCGGGCGTTATAAAAATTTTACCCCAATCTATATGAATAGCCGGACGCCTGTAAACCCTAACCTAAAATATACTTGATAATCGCGACATTTCGTTGAAGGCGTGAAATGGGAAAACCTTTTTGAAAATGTGGTTATAGCCTTTACTCCGAAATAGTGTTTCCCACGCGCGCAATGCGCTCAATTCTGCTTGGTCGCAGTGGTCGGCGCTGTCATCCATGCGCGCTCAGGCGCCGCCTTTCATTTCGAGCGCAGCGAGAAAACTCTATAGGGGGCGCGGGGGATGCGCATCCCCCGCATTACTTGTCAACCCTCATGGTCTCCTTCTCCCAGAGGGAGAAGGAGACCATGTACTCCTTTTCGGAGCTAACGACATAACCACTTTTGAAAAAAAGGTTTTCCCAAACCCTTTCCAAAAACGTTTCAACTGCCCCGCTTCCAGCGGGGCGACGCTGTAACAATTTTTTCTCTCTGGGTGGCGTGGACAACCGCCCGGTTGTCCACGTCGCGAAGCGACAAGCGGTTATGACAGGGGGTAACCGTTACAAAGAACGCGCCCGAGCAAGCGCCGCAAAGACTCGCTTTGCCAGTCATTCCTGCCATAGACAACACATTTCGACATGCCTCGACGTGATCGGGGCATCCGGGATCTCCGCGCTCCCACCGAGCTGATTTGTCTTCCGTAGGGGAGGGCTTTATGCCCTCCCGCTGATTCTAAACCAAGAAGAGGAAGTGAAAATGTCGTCATTCCGTGGCTTGAACACGGAACCAGGAACGTGCGCCGCCGCGCTGCCGAGCTTCGAAATCGCGGAAAATCGACCGCTTACTCACCCTCTCCCACTGAGGGTGTTGATAAAAGCATGAAAAGGAATCGTGCGGGGGAATTTCTTCCCCCGCGCCCCCTGCGGGAGATTTCTCGCTACGCGCGAAATAAGGACACGGTTGCCTGAAATAGTTATGTTTTCAATAAGTTAAGGTTTTGAGGGTGGGCGTGGGAGGGAACTTTTTCCAAAAAGTTCCCTCCCACAAAATCCAAAATCGACAGCCTCGCTGGGAGAGGGCAGGGTGAGGGCCTTCATTCATACTTGGCTGGCTTCACTACGACAGACTGACCACGACGGACGGGCCGGGCCTTTCAATTCCCCGCCCCTGGTGGGCGGGGCTAGGGGAGGGGGACAAAACAGACGCGCCTAAACCATTTTCCGTATAGTTTCCAGCGCGCCATCAATGTTTCCAAGGACATCGTGATTCCAAAATCTCAAAACACGAAAACCCTGACTCCGCAACCAAGCGTCTCTCTCCTGATCCTTATCCGTTTCAAGGGCGTGCTGACCTCTGTCAATAGCCGGGTACATGTGACCCACCCATAGCCGGGTTTGTGTGACCCACCTGAAGAGTTTGAGGGGTGCGTCTGTTAGAGGTTAAGTTGCTCCTGAGAGAGCATCATCCATCCCCCCATGGGGGGATGGATCGTGGAAAGTCGTTTGCGCCCTCACGTCCGGTTTTCATTTTGTTTCGTTTTCTTTTTCTGAGCTTGCCGGTAACTGGAACCGGTCAAGGTCAGTATGTGCGCGTGATGAGTAAGTCGGTCCAAGGCAGCCGAAGCCAGTAAGGGGTTGCCGAACACTTCACCCCACTCTTCAGGGGCGCGGTTGCTGGTCAGGATAATGGAGCGCCGCTCGTATCGTTCCCGGATGATCTCGTAGAGGTCTTCCACCGCCTGGGCGGATAAGGGAATCAAGCCGAAGTCATCGATAAGCAGAACGCCGACATTAACCAGCCGGGCCTTGAGCCGCGGGTAAGAGCCATCAGCCCGTGAGGCGTGCAGCCCGGAGAGCATGGTGTGAGCCGGCCCCTGTAAGGCCGTGCGGCCGTGTTTAATGGCTTCGTGAACCAACGCCTGGGCCAGATGGGACTTGCCGGTTCCGGTGGGGCCGGTGAACAGAATATTCTCCCCGTGTTCAATATAGCGGCACAGCGCCAGATCGGCCACCAGCGTTTTAGGAGCCTGGGGAGCGGCGGTAAAGTCGAACGTGGCCAGGGTCTTGCCTTCATCCAGTCCAGACTCTTTGATCCGCCTTCTCAGACTCCGTTGTTCACGCCGATCGATCTCATCATCCAGGAGCAGCGCCAGAAACTCCAGGGGAGCCAATGAGCGTTCGTTGGCAATCCGGGCGCGCTGTTCAAGTGTTTCCAGCATTCCCGATAATCGCAACGCCTTGAGTTTGGGAGCCAGCGGATGCGCCATCATGAGGAGACCTCCCGCGCAAAGAAAGACGCCGCCGGCCGCGCGTACCGGTACGATGAGCTGGCCGACTCCCGTGAGATGATTCCCTCCATCGGCGCGTTATCCAGTCCCGAGCGCACAATGGCCTTGATCCGCCGATAGGAGGGATCGCCGTAATGAAGCGCCCTCTGGCAGGCTCGTTCAAGTCGTTGTTTGCCAACGTCATCGGCAAAACGGAGAAGCGATTGAACACTGCGCAGCCGGTCATGTACCCGGTCGGCGAGTAAGCCATCTACCACCCGCTCACAAGCCGGTCCGATCCGGCGCGCCCGATCACGGCAGGTTTGCGGCGGGTATTGCAGGTAGGCCCGCTTACCTTCCGGATAGTGCTCCAGACGTGTGGCCCGGCCGCCTCGTTCTTCTACGACCGGATGAGTGGTAACCAGGTCCGCGCCGTGGTAAATCTCCACCACACGCTGTCCCACATAGACATCCACTCGCCGGCCGATCAGTCTGTACGGCGCCGAGTAGTACCGGCCGTCAACCACCACATGGCAGTCGTGATGGACCTTGGCCCGGAAGGCCAGCGTCAGATCGAAGGATGTCCGCGGCAGAGACCGCAACTCCTCCCGCTCGATCCGGTTAAACCGTTCCAGGGGCGCTTGTTTGGTTGTCCCGTGTTCTCTGGTCCCGGCCGTCTCGATCACCCATTGCCTGGCGCGTTCGTTCAACGCCGTAAGGTCCGCAAAGCTCCGGCCGGCCAGGAAGTTACGTTTTACATACCGGACCCCTGACTCCACTTTCCCCTTGTGACGCGGCGTACGCGGGCGGTTGGGGCTGATCATGAACCCGTAATGCTGGGCCAGGCGGCGATAGGGTTCCCCAAGCACCGGGTCATGCAGGTCCGGCTTGATTACTCCGGCCTTGAGATTATCCAATACGATCCGGCCCGGAACCCCGCCAAACCAGGCAAACGCGCGCTCATGGCAGCGCAGCCAGGTCTCCATCTTCTGATCAAACACTGCCTCCACATACTGATGACGTGACCAGGACAAGGTCATAACAAAGAACCAGGCCTTGCGCCGCCGTCCTTCTCTCGAGTCCCACTGAGGGCCCGCGTAGCCAAAGTCAACCTGCGCCTCTTCCCCGGGAGCGGTCTCCACCCGGCATACCGCCTCAGGCGTTCCGGGCCGTATCCTCATAACGTATCGGCGCACGGAAGTGTAACTGCCTGTATAGCCGTGCTCGTCCCGCAGCCGCTGCCAGATCGCCATCATCTCCACACCGGCCTCGAGTAACACCTCCACCACTTCCCCGAACGGCTCAACCGTGCTCCGCATGTGCCGCGGCCGAGGCGCCGGACCAAACAGCGTCCCCAAGGTCTTCAGGTCCGGCAAGGGCCTGTGGATGTCCAGTAGCCCATGTTCTTCAGCCACATCCCGATATTTGCGCACGGTGTTCCTGGAAAGACTCAGCGAGCGCGCGATCTCCCGTATCCCTTCCCCCTGACGCAGTTGATAAATGATCTCCCGTATCTCGTTCATGTGCAGTCGCTCCATCGCCCCTCCGCATCCTTCAATGATGCGGAGACAATAGCGCACCCCACTCAACTCGTCCCCTCTCAAGGGTGGGTCAAACCCGCCGCCTATGGGTGGGTCACACTCGCCGTTCATACATGGGTCAAACTGGGCGGCTACGGATGGGTCATACTATCGCGGCTACTGACAACCTCCGTCCAATTCGATAACCATCATGGCCTCAAAACATACGAAGTCAAAGATGTACGAGCCGAGAGGTTGCTGGCGACGAAACTTGAGTCCTTCAAAACGCTTGCTTCTGAGTTGACTCCATAAGGCTCTTTCCGCGTCAGTTTCATGCTTTCTGAGGTCCTTTGCTCTTTCAGTGAGGTTTTTGCCGTTGGTGGAACCCAATGTTTAATCACCCTCCCCTAGCCCCTCCCATCCAGGGAGGGGAATGAATCGACGAAACAGCGTCATTGGCTTGTAAGAAGATTTACGGCTATATTGTTCGGCTGGCAAGGACTGAAGATCGGAAGACTGACAAGTCTTCATTACAACCGAAAGGCCGGGCCTTTAAATTCCCAGTGTGCTTTAACAGCTCTTTCTGTCATTCCGTGGTTCGACCTTCGCAATACGGAACGTGCGCCGCCGCACTGCCGAGCTTCGAAATCGCGGAAAATCGACCGCTTACTCACCCTCTCCCGCTGGGAGAGGGCAGGGTGAGGGCCTTCATTCACACCTGGCTGGCTTCACGACGACCGACTGACCTGTCTTCACGACAACGGACAGGCCGGACCTTTCAATTCCCCGCCCCTGGCGGGCGGGGTTAGGGGAGGGGGATTTCATCGATATTCCGTGCATTTCGGCTTAAGCCTCTGTCAGCAAACCGAAAATGTGATTTGAGCTGCCGTGTTCCTCGTCATGCCATGACTTTGACCATGGATTCAGATATTTTTGAAGGGACAGAAATTGATTTTACCTATTTATATCCCGTTTGGTTAGGATTGTTCTGCGAATACACGACCCATGGCTTTAGCCAAATTTACCGGAACAGCGTTTCCAATTTGATTTCCGATGCTGGTCTTAGATCTGCCATAAAATACGTAATCATCTGGAAAGCTCTGAAGTGCGGCTGCCTCACGAAGCGAAATAGCCCTATCCTGATTTGGATGGCCGTATCTTCCGTTTGAAAGGCTATGACATTTACATGTCAAAGCGGGAGCAGGGCGATTCCACCACATCCTTCCATAAACATCTGTGTGTCCTTGGTAAGTCCCTTTGTGGCAGTCGAGTACCAGATCATTCGGCCAAGCTCTTCTGTCACCGCCATCCAGGGGCGTGCTTCTAATTCGGAGCATATTCAGATCTGACAAAGCCGAAGATCTGTGGTTGGGTATTACACCGTGTATCTCCCCGGCTTTAATCGGGGGGAAATGTGAAATCGCTTTACTGACAGTTTCAAATGGCGCGCGACCAGAACCATGGGTAGGTTCAGGAATGCGTATTGTATATGATTTTCGGGCAAGCAGAATATGTCTCCTTCTTGTTTGAGGTACTCCATAATTCTTGGCGTCTACATCCGCAGCATCATAAAAATATTCGAGCCTTTCTAGCATTGCAACAAAACGACTGTATGTACTGCAGCCACGCACTTTTGTAATTCCGGGTACATTCTCTACGAATATATACTCAGGCTCAAACTTTTCAACAAATTTTGAAAAGCAGCCAAGCAAGGTTCTCTGGTGACTGTCCTTCATCGTGGTTCGTTGCTTAGAAAAAGGTTGGCAAGGAGCGCAGGCTGCGAACATTAGCTTGTGTCTCGAAACATTGGAAATTTCTGCCTCAAGCTCCGAAATCGTGAGTTTTCTAATATCGCAGCATTTAAATTTTGCTTCGGGATTATTGGCTTCGTAAGTCTGACCGCATTCTTCATTCGAATCTATGCCAAGCATCACCTTGATTCCACTCTCAAACAGTCCGCGCGTGAGACCTCCGGCGCCACAAAAAAAATCAATTGCTACGATCATTTTCAGTTTTCACCCCATTCTGCACTGACTTAAAGATATCTCCTATCCATGATTCCAAATCACGATCCGGCATTCCAGGCCTGCCTGCTATCTGAAGATAAGCCCAACCCAATTGTTCCCGGAAGGGGCTATCTAACGATATGAGCCTCTCGAACTTTTCTGAACTTGGTGATTGGACGGTTGTTTTTTCTTCGGTAATCGTCAACAATTCGAGGTTACGTAAACTCAGCGCCATTGATGGAACTAGGGAGGAATACGCAGGCAAAACTACGTATCCGTTAGATTGTGACTGAGTCAGAATCGATGATAATTTGCTCTTTGCACCGTCCTCTTTTTTCTTTGAATCCCATGGCAAGATTGGCAAATTATTTTTGTCAAAAGATTCCGTGAGGGGAACACATTTTCCTACGAGGACGTTGCTGACTTTCCCTTGCGCCAAATCACAGGAAGGTGTCAGAACGACACGGTATGACTCTGGACTTTTCTTGTCACCAATAGTAGATCTGAGGATATCCCCAGTTAAAAGATAAGAAGTCTCTGACGGAGGATACACATACTGTTCCCAGGCGAAGATATTACCATGCTCCTCTTGCGCCTTTTGTCGCATGTGAGCAGCTAAACGTCGTCTGGCCGCAGTCTTGAGTAGGCTGTGACAGTCATATACACTCGTGTTGTGAGTCAGAGTATGTGGTGCTGTCTCCACAAGTGCTTTTTGTGCCGCTTGCTCGGCATCCTCGCAAAGGCTCGATCTTATCTCGTTTATGGCTTTACCAAAGGGTAAGAAGTGACGGACTCTATTAATTATTAGATCAGCTGCTTCTTGGGAGGTTTTTTGGACGTAGCTCACCAAAGGGTGGGTTTCTGCGAATGTAACAAGATCTTCCTGGCGTGAGGCTGAGGCAAAAACTAGAGGAACGAAAACCCGCTCTCGAACGTGTTGCCAAACCCGCCGGCCTGTGTCCTCTCCTTTTGTTGGTTCCCCTTGGTATAAATCCAATACAACAACACTAGGTTTTAAAGAATGGATATCGCTCAAACCCGTGTCAAAGTTATCTCTAATTTCAATGGATGTTGACACTTCCTCTTCACTTAAACGGATTTTCAGCGAGCTAGCAAAATCCATGTCATCCTCTATGATCAGGACGGTCTCACTCATTGTTTTTTCCTCACCAATGGCAAGTCAAACCCGAAGCTAGCCCCATTGAGTTTACCGGGTTTGATCAAATACATTTTGCCATTCCGTTGGGCTACAAGTTCGGATGCGACGGTTAACCCCATGCCTATGCCACCTTCTTTCTTTGTCACCCCAGGCCAGAAAATTTTTTCGTTGTACGCATCTTCCACTCCAGGTCCAGAGTCATGGAAACGCACTTCAGCCCGGGTTTCATCACGACTATGGGAGATTTCAATCAATATTTCCCGCTCATTGACAGGAACATACGCCAGCCAATACAATGAGTTGGTGGTCAGGTTGTCAATTATTGGCAATAGTTCGCCAGGATCCATGGCCACAATAGTCTTTTCTTCTTCTGCGTTAACACGGAGCCGAACCCCTAAACGCCGAAATTCCTTTGAATGCCATTCTGAGATATCTTTGATTATCTGTTCCAAAATACTGTTGCGGCGATGAGTTCCGAACGTACGGCTTGCCAAAGGTGAGAGGATGTCTGAGAGCCGCTGAAGTGAACGAACTGCGCTTTCAGACAACTCCAATCTTCTTGGTAAAAACAGAAGTCCCAATATCTTATCTAAGTTCTTGCGCAAATAGCTATTAAGTTCGGAAATAACAAAAACCTTGTTCCCGACCTCATGTTGTAGCAGCATCGCTAGACTTCCGACACTTGCCAATCGACTATAATAATAGAACCTCTGCTGAATATCATCTACAGCGGCTCTAAGCTGTAAGGTATGGTCGATAACCACTTCCCTAATTTCATCCCAACCACCGTTCCGTTTTTCGATATCTTCGATTCTTTTCTCAAATATAGTAGACTTTAGAGTCGCAAACAAGTCCTGGAGGGGTGGTTCCTGATGCTCGGGCTCGGTACGATCTTTTTCGCGTTCTTGCTCCAGAAACTCAATTATTCTGAATAGAAATGCACGGAACTGACGAGAAGCGGCATTGTCAACCAAACCCTCACGGTCAGCCGTGTCTCTGAGTTTAATGTTGTCATCGGCTGATATGCTCACGTACCCGATCATTTGATTTGCGCTAATACGTTTTCCAACTCTGCTGACCCTACGTAGTCCCAGCCCAAGCCAGTCACTCCCGCCGCTACTCCGCTGTTTATCTGCTCCGATTTCCTTTGGAAGTACAAGAACTCCATCCCTGTATAAGGATAAACCGCTGAAAGGATTGTCGGAGATCTGTCTGCGAATGTAAGTCACCTTATTGCCAAGATCAAAGCGTCTCCCCAAATCGAGAAGCGATTCTTTATCAAAATCCCAGACGCGAAACTCAAATTCAAAAGGTCCGCATAATGTCAATTTTCCAATTTTGTCAGTTAAGCCGTTGGATTGCTTATTCAATCGTAGTTCTTTTTCCGTGAGATTCATTTTCCCTAGCGCACGACGACCACTTTTTCCATTCTGGTACCTATATTCCACGGTTAGCTCGCCTTTGTCGTTTACCTCACCTTTAAGTATGTATCTTGGGTGAGAAAGGATTTTGGGCGGTCGTATGCGTACGGGTCTATGTTCCTCCTTTGGAAGGCTGAGGTATATGTCAAAATCTGTCTGTTTTTTAAAAGGAGGCACAAAACGGGCCAGTTCGGCACGAAGATTTGGTAGGTCGGAATCCAAATCGAAATTCCAGTTCATATTTAACTCTGAAATCTGTAACAGGGTTCCGTGATCACCCAAGCGTGCCGGAGCTCCAACGGTTCGGATTTCAGCGCTGCAATCCGCCAAGTTAGTCGCGCTTGCCAACACCTCCCAATCTACGTCTACACGGAAACATTGCTCACCGCTTTTTTTCGTGTACATGCTTAGCTTCTTGCCTAGGCGTGCTGCGGACAATCTGCCCAGGCCTTTTTCACCCGTTACACGTCTCTTTTTATCTCCTTTTCGAATGGACGTGTTTTCCTCCTTATGCGGAGTACCCACTGTCAACCAGTGGTCTATAATTGTCTTTCGGGCCATACCCTGGCCATCATCTTGTATTTCTATTAATTGATCTTCGCCATTTTTTCCTTTCCTGATGAATCGAATATCAACTCTAGAAGCAAATGCATCGTATGCGTTTTTTACTAGCTCGACTAAGGCAACGAGATCGTTTGTAACAAGTTCCTTCCCAAGTGACGTAAATACCCGTGGATGAAAAGTCCAAGGAATCTTTTCTGGCTTGATAGAATTTGATCTATGAATTGCCATTATTTTGTCTCAGAAATTCCGACAACCGCAGTTGAAGGTTGGGTGATTTGATCTCGCACTCCCAGATGACCAGGACTCTCCATCCGAGACTCTTTAGAGCAATAAGCGAGCGTTTGTCACGGTCAACGTTTTCCATTATTTTCTCCCGCCAAAATTGCTCATTTGTTTTTGGAAGCCTAGATTTCTTACAATCTTTGTGGTTATGCCAAAAGCATCCATGAACAAAAATTGCGGCATTGTATCTTACTAAAACAATGTCAGGTTTGCCCGGTAAATCGCTACGGTGTAGACGAAAACGGTAGCCTAACTTATGCAAAAGTCTGCGCACGATGATCTCGGGCTTGCTGTTAGATGCTCTAACTCGACCCATTATTTCACTACGTTTTTCTTTGGTATAAATGTCCATCGTTTATTCAAGGATAGTCAAAATATTTAATAATACGAGCCCTTTTCATTATAGCATACACAGCATCTACAAAAGTTCATCCGTAGTGCGAAAAGCGCCAAAACAGGAGTTGAATTATGACAGTGAGCAAAATAACGCCTTGGGAAAAAATGATCAAGGGAAATTATACGGGTTGGACAATTTTTATGGATTATTCGCGCTTATTGGCAGCTGTTTGCTACCAAAGCTTTGTGGAAAGAGCATGGTAAAACCGTTTTTCAAAAAGGTTTTCCCATTTTGTTTTTCTGTTTATTGTGTCAAAGCCTTTGGGTTCCGTGGTCAAGTCCCGACAAATCGGGATAAACCTCGGAATGGCGATTCCCTCACCCTGCGTCCCTCTCCCGGCGGGAGAGGGATTTTGCTTGGCGCGTTACGCCGGATTGAGCGCGCCGCGGGCCGCATGTATCCGAGGCGGGGCCGTAGGAGGATACGCCAAGAGAAGATCCGGCCTCTTTTATCGGTTCCATGCCTTATGATCCGGAGCGGATGAAGCTCCACCATGCGTATGGGCTGTGCGTTTCATTTTTCAATGCCGGCGCAGCCCGATCATGAATATCCGGACAGGTTAGCTATTTTTTTTCTCTTTTTTTTGTTTCCGCTTCTCTTTTGGGGTTTTGCTGCTTTTTTTCTGTTCTTCCCGTTTGCCTTTATCTTTTTTTCCCTTGTCGCCCATTTGTCCACCTTTTCCTTTGTTCTAATTTTTTTATGGAAAAGCACACATAGTGATGTGACTGTATATATCACATAATCTTCATCCACACAGAACAGAAATTTACTTTGCCGTCATGATTTATTATACATCATTCCCCGCTGAACAATCATCCACCTCGTATCGATTTTGGAGTTGGAACCGATCCGCGGCGCGCCCGCCTTTGGCGCCGGAAAGCCCGGATTCCGTGGTCGATCCACTGGATGACGTCCCCCTCACCCTATATCCCTCTCCCGGCGGAGGCTGTCGATAAACGCGTGGGAAAGGAATCGGGCGGAGGAATTTCTTCCCCCGCGCCCCCTTGGATGATTTCTCGCTACGCCCGAAATGAGAACACTATTATCTGAAATATAGCTGATATCAATAGGTTAAAGTTTTTAAAGGTAGGCGTGGGGGGGAACATTTTTCAAAAAGTTCCCTCCCACAAATTTCAAAATCGACAGCCTCCGGCGGGAGAGGGATTTTGAGGCGCCGCGTTATGCGTGTAGTTGAGAGTTTTTCAAAAAGGTTTTCCCATTTCAGCTTTTCCAATCACGCTTCAGTCGGGGCTAGGCGAGCAGGGAAACCCGGCCTGTGTCGACATCATACATGGCGCCGACGATCTTGATTTCTCCGCTTTCGACGAGATCGTGCAGGATGACGCTCCTGTTGGCCAGGCCTTTCACGTTCATGCGCACGTTTTCCAGAGCCACTTCATGAACAAACGCCTGGTTTTTGGAGTTTCGCTCGCCCTGCACATCGGTTACCGCGTAGACCGCGGGCATGATGTTGCTGAGCGTATTGGTGAGGCTCCCGATTTGGGTGAGGTCGCAAGCTCCCTTGATGGCGCCGCATTCCGTATGGCCAAGCACCATGATAAGCTTTGCGCCGGCAAGCTTGGTGGCGAACTCGAAGCTGCCGATGAAATCGGTATTTGCGAAATTGCCGGCGATTCGGGCGCTGAAGATGTCGCCGACCCCTTGATCGAACACGAGTTCAGGGGGGACTCGGGAGTCGATACAGCCGAGGACGGCCGCGAATGGATACTGGCCGGGCGCGGTGGTTCGAACTTGGGCCATGAGGTCCCGCTGCAGCAATTTCCCGTTTACAAACCGGTCGTTGCCTTGCATAAGGAGCGTCAGCGCCTGATCAGGCGTCAAAGCGCGCCGCGCCTCTTTTGACATCGGTGGAACCTGAGCCTGAGCCGATACCTTACCGGCGGACAGCGCCAGCGAAATCCCGGCGGCTGAAACGGATTGAATGAATGTTCGTCTGCTTGGCATGTATACCTCCTTGGTCACGCCTTGCGCGGGCTTGCCGCCCAATCAGCGACGCCGTTTAACATTTACATTTCGAGTCGTATCTTCATGTTTACTTTGCGCATGCGCCGCTATGATCCTTCAGGGTACACTAGTTGTCCGCTAAAAAGAAGGTATTTCACCCCTCACCCTATTCCCTCTCCCGTCGGAGGCTGTCGAAAAAAGCGTGGGAAAGGAATACATCGGGGGAATTTCTTTCAAAAAGTTCCCTCCCACAAATTTCAAAATCGACACCCTTCAGAGGGAGAGGGATTCTTAATGACGGGTTCTGCGCGTTGACGCTCGCCGCAGGCAGTCATGAGTTTTTTGAAGGGGTTTGGGGAAACTTTTTTCGCAAAAAAGTTTCCCCATGCTTATGGCCTTTCTATGATCGTTCCGTTTTCATCGTTTCACGGCCAGCGAATCCACCAGTTGGGGGGTGATCTTTTCCAGCAGGGCGATATAGTTTTCGCCGGCGCCTGACGAGGCGAGGAGGGCCAGGTCGCCCGATCCGATCAATCCGCGTTCCACGGCTTCGCCAAGGTTCATGGGGACGCTGCAGTTGGCGATGTTTCCGTAGGCGTGAAAGGTTTCGTAGAATTTCTCCTCTGGTACGTTGAGTCCTTCGCGCCAGGCGTTGGCGGCCCATTGCACGGGTTGATGGGTGGCCAGGAAGTCTATGTCGCCTATGGTGAGGTCGCGTTTATGGAGGGCTGCGTTGACCACCTGGGTCATGTCTTTGACCGTGTTGACGGCTATTTTGTGGTCGGCTTCGGGGTTGTAAAAGGTGGTGAAGATCTGCGCGAAGTCGGGGCCGTGCGGGGTAGGGCGCAGGATTTCCGGGGGCCGTCTTTGGAAGATGATACCGTCGTGGCGGTCGCCGAAACTGGTGGAATGGGAGGCGAGGTAGCCGTAGCCGTTTTCCACGGCGGTCACGATGGCGGCGGTGGCGGCGTCCCCGGTGTTGACCGAGTAGTAGGTGGTCTTGTCGACCACAAAGGAATCGATATAGCTGGCGATGATCAGGACCGTGCGTTTGATCCCGGACTGGACGAGCGCGGTGGCCACTTCCAGCATGGTGATGAACGAGGAGCAGCAGGTGTCCACGTGATAGGCGCCCGCGTTGGGCAGGCCCAGCTTGTGTTGGGTGAGGGAGGCGTTGGACGGCAGCAGGAGGTCGGGGACCTGGGAGGCGGTTATGAGCAGGTCGACGCGGTCCTTGGGGATGTTCCCGTTGACCAGGGCCATGGCGCCGGCGATGGTTTCGGCGTCGGAGGGCAGCATGGGGTGCGGTTGAAGGGAGGCGCGCACGGACAGGGGGTCGAAGGGCACGCGGCGGCGTTCCGTGGTTCCCTGAAAGGGATCGGCCTTCTTTTTTTCCGGCAGGCGGTCCAGCCAGGTTTGGAACCAGGGTTGCGATTTCCAGCCGTCGTGGTTGGTTTCGATTCTGCCGGGGAGCCTTTGCTCCAGTTCCAGAATGTCGATATATTCCGGGGGCAGCAGGGTGGTTTTCAGAAATCGGGCGTAGCCTTCCGCCTTGGCCTTGGCGATGGTCTGACCGGGCCGGTAGAGCCCCATGCTGACAATGCCCGCCGAAATTGTGGACATGTTTAGTTCCTCCCTTGGGTGACGGTCGCGCGGGTTTTAATCCTTGCAGAGTTGTTCCGCCTGCAGCAGAGCGTGTTCATAGGCCTGGGCCGAAATTTGCGGACGGCAGGAAACGGCCCGGTCGTCGATATAGGCGGAAGCGCGCGGTTTGCCTGGGCCGGCGTAAATGGCGGCGTAGGAAAACCCGTGCTTATCCAGCCACGCTTTCAGTTTGGAAACCAGTTCCTGTTCGTTGTAGCCATGATTTTCGTAAGCGCTGGCGCGGGTGCTGTAAATCATGACATCCGCGACACGGGATAATTTTCGGGTGAATTCGACCGCCCCGGGCAGCGGGGCGCCGATGGTGTCCACTCCCTCAAAGGCGTCGTATTGGGCCAGCGTGCCGTCCACATCCACACAAACCGTTTTCCGTTCAGCCATAAACCGCTGTCTCCCTGACGCTTCGCTTCCACAAACCCGGCCGACACCTATCAGCATACCACGAAAAAGAGAGGTTGTGTCGCTCTTGGAGGAAATGGCGCCTTTGGCGCCGGTCGGAATTACACCGTTGGGTCAAAAAAACAGGTCCGCAATTTTGAGCTGAAAACATGGTCGGAAGAGGTCAGATCGGCGCAAAAAATCCGACCGAGGATGGCGCGATGTCACGATCTGGAAAAAAACGGCCTCAAGCAGGCGCCTGGAGGAAGAAAAGCGGAAAAAAGAGGAAGCTTTGGGGAAGGGAGCGGAACTATTCGAGGTGGTAGCGCTTTTCCCTGAACAGCCGCAGGCAGGCGTCCACCGCGGCGGGATCGTAGAGCTTCCCCTTGTTTTTGGCGATCTCCCGAAGGGCGCTTTCGATGCCCCGACTCGGCCGGTAGGGCCGATGGGACGCCATGGCTTCCACCACATCCGCCACGGCGATCAGCCGTGCTTCCGGCAGGATCTCATCCCCCCGCAACCCTTGCGGGTAGCCCGATCCGTCCATTCTTTCGTGATGCTGAAGCACAATCTGCGCGAGCGGCCACGGGAATTCGATCCGTTTGAGAATGTCGCTTCCTACCTGCGGATGTGTTTTGATGAGGCCCATTTCCAGGTCGATGAGTTTTGTGGGTTTGCTCAGGATTTCCGCGGGAACCGAGATTTTTCCCAGATCGTGGATGGCTCCCGCCATTCTGATGCCCATGATTTTGTCGGAAGGAAAGCCCATCTCTTCGGCGACGGCGCAGGCGAGATCCGCAACCCGCTTCTGATGACCGGCGGTGTAGGGATCTCTCACTTCAACGGCCAACGCCATGGCCTGGACCACTCCGTCTATGGATCTTCGCAGTTTTTCCAGATTACGTTTCAGTTGTTCTTCCGCCCGGTTGCGCTCAGACAATACTGTCCGTTCCCGCAAGACGCGCGAGAGACGGACAAGCATTTCACGAACGCTGACCGGCTTGTGGATAAAGTCGCTGGCCCCGACTTCAATGGCCCGGTCATAGGTGATATTCTCCGTAAACCCGGTCATAATGATAACGTCCGCGTCGCTGCCTTGGTTAATCCGTTTGGTCAGTTCAACGCCATCCATAACGGGCATGATTACATCGGTTATGACCACATCCAGCTTTTCTTTTTCCAATACGCGCAATGCCTCCTCACCATTGGAGGCCTCAAAGCACGTATATCCGACCAACTCCAGGCTGTCGTGCAGAACATTCCGGACACCCTCATCGTCATCCACCACCAAAATTCGGAAGTCTCCGGGGTCCAGCTGTCTTGGCCCTCTCATGCCTGTCGCTTTAGGGTGGACATCGGGCCGGAGATCAACTTTAAATCTGCCTAATGAAGATTTTTCAGTCTTAACGCTCGGTCGCATAGTGTTCATCAGAAATGATCTTTTCTTGAGAACATACTGTTAAAATTAATGAAATTAAAGAACAAAACGCGTAGGGACGGCGCAATGGTTCCCGCTTATCCGCATGCGTTGCGTATTTGAGATACAATAAGCACGAAGATTTGTTTGTCACAGGAATATGCGAATTTTATTTTTTGTAGCGATTCATCATTTGCGTCTTTATGGGTCTTCACGCGTCGTCGCCTTCGAATGGATCTGTCGGTTCTCCCCGCCAGTTTACCACCGCCGGCAGCGGCCGCACATTAACATGAAGCCGAAACACGTCCGGACGCGCATAATGACCTGCGGCGTCGAAGTCATATTTTCCCTGCGTGATCTGATTCATGTCCAGATCGGCGGTTAAAATGCATGGGCCGTCGAAATGAGGCCCGGCGATAACCTCTCCAAGCGGTCCCACTATGCAGCTTCCACCTCTCATGAGTATGGTGTCCGGATCGTCACCTTGCACGGCTTTATAATCGTCAGGACAGTCGCCTCTTTTCAAATATTGACAACTGCTCAACACAAAACAACGTCCCTCCAGAGCAATGTGACGCATGGTTGAAAGCCATGTGTCCCGATCATCCGCCGTGGGAGCGCAATAGATCTGCACGCCTTGAGAGTACATATACATACGCAGCAGAGGCATATAATTTTCCCAACAGATTACCGCGCCCACTTTTCCCACTTGTGTATCGAGGACCGGCAGCGTCGATCCGTCTCCATATCCCCATACCAAACGTTCCAGCGCGGTGGGCATCAGTTTTCTATGTTTGCCCAACAACCGGCCGTCGGGAGAAAAAAACAGAGCCGTGCAATACAGCGTGCCCAGTTCCCGTTCGATTATTCCGATAACAAGGTATACGTTGTTGGTTTTCGCTATATCTCCAAGAGCCTGGGTGGAGGGCCCGGGCACATCTACCGCGCTGTCAAAGTACCGCTGGAAATCTTCTCTCCCTTCGGGGAAACGCATGCCTATTCTGGCGCCAAAATCCAATCCCTTGGGGTAGGCCGAAACAAACGCTTCGGGAAACAGAACCAATTGAGCTCCTTCTCGGGCAGCCTGAGGGACGAGCGTTTTCACCTTTTCGATGGTAGCTTCACGGTTGAACACAACGGGACAATCCTGAACCACAGCGACGCGAACCGGTTTCATTGTTCTTTCTCCTTTAAGTCGAAAAGCGCTCTTGAGGCGCGTTGATGATATTCCCATTTCAGGAAAGGGGCGATACGTTTCTTCACAACAAGGTTTTTTCCGGATCAAAATAAATAGTACTATTGCCATAAGAATGCGCCGAAGACAATCCAACCTGACCGGTTGAATCTCTACCACAGTCCAATAGTTTTTTCGTGAGCGCCAATGATAAACCAGGTGTGGTCCCAGGGAAAGGGTCAGCCTCCTAAACGCACGTCGGGAAAATCACAAAACGGAAAATGAGTGGGGCGCGCAGGTTAACGGGCTAAATCTCTTCAACGCGCCGGCTACTTAGCGCCCATAGTATCCTTGATGGCCGTGGCCTCCATAGTATGATCCGGAATTATGGCTACCATTATACGGTCCGGAATTATAATGATGGTAGTGGCCGTATCCTTCCGACATATGTCCGTAATATCCATGCCCATGATCGTAATCACGGTAGTAGTAACTGTTATAGTGGTTACAGCCCAGGGCCAAAAGCGAAAACAGCGCGATCAGCCCGGCCGCGAGCAGTTTTTTAATCCGCATGTTAATCCTCCTCGCTCAAAGGGTATTTTCCAATTCTCTAAAGCGCCCAAAATATCTTTGCGCCTCGGTTGATAGCGAACGTCGCCATATCGAAACTCGGCTATTTATAATTATTGACGCGGCTCTCTGAAAAAAATTCATGGACTCGCCCGGCGCATACCTGCTAGTGTAAGTATTCCTTAACTTAAATGGGAAAACAGGCGTAAAGCGGCATTCGTCGAGGCAAGCGCGAGAGGCGTAATCGGATGAAATTCAGACGGGGAGTGTATCATGTCTGTATTGTTTGAAGAAACATCGATAAAAGGTATGACTCTGAAAAACCGGTTTATCCGTTCGGCTACATGGGAAGGGATGGCCGACGAAAAAGGACGAATGACGCCTCGGCTCTACGATTTGTACGCGAGGCTCGCTGATGGCGGGACGGCGCTTTTAATATTAAGTCACGCGTTCGTGCGTCGCGATGGTCAAGTTGGGGCAGGACAGCTTTCCTTTTCTTCCGATGACCAAATCCCTGAATATCGCAAGTTGACGGAACTCGTTCACTCGCGCGGCGCTAAAATATGCACTCAACTGGCTCACGCCGGTTTTCTCGCCAGAGAAAAACTCACCGGCGCGCCTCTGATTGGCGCCAGCGCTCACGTTCAAGGTTACGATCATACCGCGCGGGAGTTAAACAGGGAAGGTATCGCCGAACTGGCTTCCGCCTTTGCAAAAGCGGCGGCGCGCGCGGTGGAAGCGGGTTTCGACGCGGTACAGATTCACGCGGCGCATACCTACCTGCTGAGTCAATTCTTGTCACCCTATTTCAACCACCGAACAGACGAGTATGGAGGGTCGGTGGAGAACAGAGCTCGCGCCGCGTTCCAGGTGTACGGAGAAATCAGGTCCGCGGTGGGCGCCGATTATCCTGTGCTGATTAAAATTAATGCAGATGATTTCCTTGAGGGCGGCTTTTCCTCCGAAGACTCGGCGGCCGTTTGCCGCATGCTCAGCGAAAGAGGAATCGACGCCATTGAACTGAGTGGAGGCAACCTCGTCGTGCCCAAATACAGACCAGCGCGGCCAGGAAAGATAACTCCCGAAACCGAGGTGTTTTATCGAAGCCAGGCCGAACGGGTGAAATCTTCGATTACCTGTCCGCTCATGCTGGTCGGCGGTATCAGATCCTTTGAGACCGCGGAGCGTTTGACGCGGAAAAAGCTCGCTGACTACATTTCGTTATCGCGGCCCTTGATTCGGGAGCCGGATCTCGTTAAACGATGGGAATCGGGAGACCGGCGGCCTGCCGGATGCCTTTCGGATAACGCCTGCTACAAACCGATATACGCGGGGGAAGGTATACGCTGCCCTCACCTGGATCAGGCCGAATAACACCGCCGGCGGAGTAGTTTATTTTGCGCTGGTTGGATAAGATCCGGAACCTGGAGGACACATGAGTATCGCGCTTGCGCTCATAGATATTCAGCGGGACTATTTTCCGGGTGGACGAATGGAGCTAACTGGCATGGATCTCGCCAGTGAAAAGGCCCGGGAGTTGCTCGCCTTTTTTAGGGAAAGAAAATGGCCGCTGTTTCATGTTCAACATCTGTCCGTCCGACCGAACGCGACCTTTTTTCTACCGGGGACCGATGGTTGTGAACTACATGAAAATGTGGCTCCCGCGGCGGGAGAGAAAATAATTCAAAAGAACTATCCCAACGCGTTCCGTGAAACCAATCTCAGGGAAGAATTGAGAAAGTTAGATGTAAAGGAATTGGTTATTTGCGGCGCCATGAGCCACATGTGTGTGGAGGCTACAACGCGAGCCGCTTTTGATTTGGGGTTCCGATGTGTTGTAGCGCACGACGCGTGCGCGACAAAAGATCTCACCTTCAAAGGCAGAACAATAGCGGCGGAGGATGTCCACAGCGTCTCCATGGCCGCTCTCGGCGCCGTTTACGCTGAAATAGCGGCCGCTCAAGAGATCATTTCAAAAATTGAAAGCGCGGGTAATTGACGCGCAAGTGGCGATAAAGGAGAACTGGTTACATGGATGGAAAAGAAATCGCTCTACGGGCCTTGGAAATAAAGGAAACGCCCCGCACGCCGGTAACGCTGGTAGCCGGTGGCGAATGGTATGTAAACCTGGCGAACAAAACGTTTGCGCAGATCAAAAACGATCCTCGCGCTATCGCTGACGTGTTCGTAAACGCCTTCAGAACCGTGGGACACGATCTGATGTGGACGGGGGCGGGTCTGCTCAATTACCCTGTTCACTGCCTGGGCTGTGACATTATTGATGACACATCCTCTTCACCAAGCCTGTCGGGCAGCGTCATTCAGGATATCAGCGAGTTGGGCGCACTGGACATGGAAAAAGCGCTCTCGAGTTCCCTGTTGCAGGGGATTATACATTCCCACCATCTGATAGCCGACGAAATAGGGGATGAGACGTTAATCCTGCCGACACAATGGGGACCGTTCACCACGGCGTCGCGCATTCTGGGGATGCAATCATTCCTGCTGGCGATGCTCGATGATCCCGACAAGCTTAAGGAATTGATACAGTTTTCGGCCGACTATCTCTGGGCGATCAGTGAGCGAATGCTCGAACACAAGAATATTATGGGGTTGAATTTTTCCGAACCCGTGGCTTCGGGCGATCTCATATCACCGGCTTCATTCCAGGAATTTGTAAAGCCCTTCCTCGCGGATCTGAATTCCCGTCTGAAAAAACGAGGAGACTATTCAATGATACACATTTGCGGTGATAGTTCCCGGATTCTGCCGGACATATTGGAAATCGGACCACACGCTTTTAGTCTGGAATCAAAAACACCTCTGGCGAAGGCGAAGGAGTCCCTGGGGGGCAAGGTCTGTGTCGCTGGCAATGTGACACCTACGGGGGCCTTTTATACCGGCACGCCTGACGAGGTTATTAAGGAAGCGAAAGAATGCCTTGCAATCTGGGGAGACGACCCCGGATATATACTCACGGTCGGGTGTGACTTTCCCAAGGAAGTACCGCTGGAAAATGTAAAGGCGCTCATGTCGCTGAAAAATTAAGAGGTCGGCGAAAAAGTTTCCGCTGTCGTTCGCACCCCGGATGTTTTGGCGTAACACACGGCGGGCGCGTGGAAAAAACAACCAGTCCCGATGATTCGCAAGAGGCGGGTAATGCAAGGTATTGTTTCAGCCTGTACGTATGATTGTCCGGATTGCTGTTCGATCATAGTTAGGAAAAGCAGCGATGGGACTGTGAGCGTGCGGGGGAATCCCGATCATCCCTATACGGCAGGGTTTGCATGCTCTAAAATCAAAAATCACCTCAGGCGTCTTAAGAGTCCAAACCGGATCTTCTCCCCTCTGCTGAAAAGAGGCTCTGAATGGCGCTCCATTACCTGGGACCAAGCGCTGGATCTTTGCGCGGAAAACATCGACAAGCTTCGTCATGAGCCTCGTTCTATTCTGCACGTCAATTGCGAGGGGGACCATGGCGTAGTAAAGTTGATGGTAAAAGACTTTTTTGCGGCCCTTGGCGCCCGACAGACCGTCGGCACCCAGTTATGTAACGCGGCGGGGCTGGCGGCGTGTGAGATGGATTTTGGAGCGGTGTGTCACAATGATATTGATGACCTGCTTAACTCCGGCGCTATCGTAAATTGGGGAAGAGATCTGTCGCGGAATTGGCTTCACATGGCCGCCATGGTTCGCCGGGCGCGGAAAAAGGGCTGCAGGCTTATAACTATCGCCCCTGCGTCCCCACAAGACGCCGAGTTAATGGGGGAATTCATTCCCATCCGTCCTGGCTCGGATCGATTTCTGGCCGCAGCGGTTTTGAAAACGATGTTTGAAAAGGACCGGATTGCGGTAGATCTCATAAGGAGCGCTTCGGGCGGGTGGGCGTTCCGTGAGATGATCCTGGCGCAGGACCGTGACGCTCTGCTGCAGGCGTGCGGCGTAGAGTCGAGATCCGTTAAATTACTTGCGGACGTTTACGGCGGTTCCCAGCCGGTTGCGACGCTTATCGCTTGGGCGCTGCAGCGATACGCTTCCGGGGGCCAAAACGTTCGTCTTATCAACGCGCTTACGTACTTGTCGGGAAACGTAGGAACGACGGGCGCAGGTTCGTACTATGCTATCCCTTCGAGCCGTGATCTTAATCTGTCTTGGGCGCGTAACGCGTTTTCTCAAAAGGTTCAACTCGTATCGTTCCCCCGTATCGCTGAAGAAATCGAGAACGCCGACCCACCCATTCAGATGCTCTGGGTGAACGGCTCAAATTTCGTTAATCAGGTTCCCGAATGCGAGCATGTCGTCCGGGCTCTCACCAAAATACCGTTTAAGGTGGTGGTGGACGCGTTCTTTACCGACACTGCGGAACAGGCCAACTTGATTCTGCCATGCGCGCTCATGATGGAGAAAGAAGACATAGTCGCCTCATATTGCCACAATTACGTAAATCATGCTGGTGTGGTCTTCGATCCCCCCGGACAGGCGAAAACGGACGATTGGATCATGACTCGCTTAGGGAAAAGGTTGAAACCGGCGGTTGAGGTGTTGTCCCGGGAGGAGATTCTGCGTTTGTCTCTTAATTCACCCTTGCTGGATATAGATCTGGACGAATTCCGCCGACGCGGATGGGTCAGGTCGAAAAGACCCACGATGGCCTTTGCCGAAGGGAGATTCGATCATCCGGACGGGACCTATCACTTACCCAATGAGCAGTTGCGTCCGGAAACGGAGCCGACCGGAGAGTATCCTTATCGATTATTGAGCCTCGGGCGCCGAGAAGCCATACATTCCCAGATTCTTCCCGAGGATCATCCCTCTCATCCCGTAATATGGGTTACTTCAGGCCACCCGGCGCGGCAAAAACTGGATTTGACAAAACCGACATACCTCGTCTCACCAATCGGCCGGCTTCGGGTAATTGTTGAAAACATGGAAGGTCTGACCGATAACCTGATTTTGTATCGCCGTGGAGATTGGCGCAAATTGGGAGGAGGCGTCAACCAGCTTATCAGCGCTCGGACTACCGACATTGGAGGGTTGGCCTGCTATTATGAACAACATGTGCGTCTTGAAAATTGAACATTCGACCTGGATATAATTCACTCTGAAGAGAAAAAGGAGGTTCACGGTATGCGTTTTACGGACAAGACAGCTATTATAACCGGTGGGGCGCAAGGCATAGGTGAAGTCATAGCGCGGCTTATGGCCGCCGAGGGCGCCGCGGTCGTGATCAGCGACCTTAATGTGGAAGCCGGGCAAAAGGTGTCCCAGGAAATTAATTCATCCAACGCCGGTCAGGCGTCATTTGTAAAAACCGATGTGAAGAATCCGGATGATATCAAGCAATTGGTTGAACACGCTCAGCAGAAATTCGGTACCGTCGATATCCTCGTTAATAGCGCGGGTATCTGTATCAACACAGGCATCCTTGATATAAGTGTGGAAGAGTGGGACCACATGATGAATGTCAATTTGCGAGGGATGTTTCTGTGCTGCCAGATGGTGGCGCCGCTAATGATAAAACAAAAATCAGGAAAGATAGTCAGCATGGCCTCCTTGGCTGGAAAGGTGGGAGGGATAGCGGCGGGAGCGCACTATTCGGCTTCCAAGGCGGGCGTAATTTGCGTGACAAAATCTTTTGCCAAGGCTCTCGGTCCACACGGAATAAATGTGAACGCCATCGCTCCCGGACCGGTGGAAACAGCAATGATCGGTGACTGGCCCCCTGATGTGAAGAAGAGTATGGCCGATAGCGCCCCCTTGGGCCGACTGGCCAAGCCTCGGGATATCGCCGAGGCGGCGCTGTTTCTCGCTTCTGAAGCCGCGCGGCACATTACCGGAGAGACGATCAATATCAATGGGGGAATATTGATGGATTAGAGTTCATGGACGGCGCTGATTTCGTTTTCCCGGCGCATGAATTGAGAATCAGCAAGTCAGTCGATGACGGTATTTTTACTTTATAATAATTTTGAGCAAAGAGAGGGCAACCTATGGCTATCAAGGAACTTTCCGGTAAGATACAGACCGTGTTGGGGCCGATCGATCCTGCGGAAATGGGAATTACCCTGCCTCATGAACACCTCATATCCGACGGTTCAAGCTGGTTTATCGACCCTGAAGATGAGCTCGGCAAAAAGATGGCCCACGCGCCGGTGAGTCTTGAGAGCCTGTGGTGGGTCAGGTATCATTGGCATCGCAACAAAGATAACCTGACACAGCTCGATGAGAAAGAAACCACGTGGGAGGTAATGCGGTTTAAAGACGCGGGCGGCGGCGCTGTGGTTGATATCAGTCCCCATGGATTCGGCAGGGATCCCGACGGCCTGATGCGCATAGCCAAGGCCACCGGTCTCCATATCATTATGGGTTCCGGTTATTATCTTGCGCCTTCGATGCCTCCCGATTTTGATCTGAAAAGCGAGCAGGATATAACGGATGAGATAGTTCGCGATATAACCGAAGGCGTAAATGGTTCGAGCGCCAGGGCGGGGTTGATCGGAGAAATCGGCTGTTCCTGGCCGCTTGACCCCAAGGAAAGGAAATCGCTCAAAGCGGCGGTTGCGGCGCAGAAAATCACCGGCGCCAACCTTAACGTCCACCCCGGACAGGCCGAGGAGTCGGCGTTCCAGATTGTCGAATTACTGGAAGAGTGGGGCGCCGATCTGACCCGTACGACCATGGATCATGTAGACCGGGCGGTGAGAGAACCGGAAAATCGACTGAAACTGGCCCAAAAGGGGCTGACGCTGGAATATGACCTGTTTGGGCGGGATGGTCACTATCCGATCGATCTGCGGGTTATCGATATGCCAACCGACCATCATCGCATCAGCGAAATTCAGGAGCTTATCGAAGCAGGGTATATTGAGCAGATCCTTATTTCGCACGATATATGGAACAAACATCAGAGAGTGACCTATGGCGGCTGGGGTTACGACCATCTGCTGAGAAATGTCGTGCCCATAATGAAAGCCAAGGGGATGACGGACGAGCAGATCCACACCATCATGGTGGACAATCCGCGACGTGTTTTCACTTTTCTATAAAAGGTTTCATATGGAGGACGCCCGCGGAGGCCGGATGTGGCGCGGGGCCCGATTTCATAAGTAAAGGAAACGGTTTCCCGGGTCTGTCGGGCGTCCGCTCTTCAAAGGAGTATGAATATGTACAGGAAAATATTGGT
>Ga0209270_1000622_pt1 | contig 69043 bp, 73 predicted proteins | sample MTBAKSrepl1MetaG_FD_187456 | JGI IMG/M metagenome (GOLD analysis project Ga0209270, IMG submission 187456) | Enrichment culture microbial communities from Arthur Kill intertidal strait, New Jersey, USA, that are MTBE-degrading - MTBE-AKS1... | ecosystem: Environmental > Aquatic > Marine >... | reverse complement strand
GTCATGTGCCCTGATCTACATTACAGACTCAAGGTCTAAGGGCCGGAGCAAGGTCACATGGCCGTTGGCTCCAGAGCAGTAAGCCAAGGAGCCAGGAGAGATACAAGGGCCGGATTCATCCGGCCGGGCAGGGCATCGAATCGGGCGCCATGGCACGGATGGACCCCTGTTCCGTGTTCCGTGTTCCGTGTTCCGTGTTCCGTGTTCCGTGTTCCGTGTTCCGTGTTCCGTGTTCCGTGTTCCGTGTTCCGTGTTCCGTGTTCCGTGTTCCGTGTTCCGTGTTCCGTGTTCCGTCAGAGTATCGCCCGTTCACGTAACCGGTACGCTTAATCCCGTAAATCCTGTCAATCCTGTCTATTAACAAAACACTCAGCAGATTCTCGGCAGGGGGTCGTCCTCGAGTTCCTCCAGCAGGCGCTCGCCGCCCAGTTCGGTGACCAGCACCGCCTGGGTGCGGCCCGCCGCCACCTCGCCGACGATGGCGGCCTCGGGGCAGCCGGCTGTGCGCATGGCCGCCAGGGCGGTGTCCGCCGACTCCGGCGCCACCACCGACACCACCCGGCCCTCGCAGGCGAGATACATGGGGTCGTAGCCGAGCATCTCGCACACCGAACGCACGGGATCGCGCACCGGGATGTCCGGCTCCTGCAGCCGCACGGTGGCGCCGGTGGCATGGGCGATTTCGTGCACCACCGTGGCCAGGCCCCCGCGGGTGGGGTCGCGCATGAAACGCAGCCCCGGCACGCCGAGCAGGGCCTGGGCCACCGGCAGCACCGAGGCGGCGTCCGAGGCCAGGTCCCCGCGCAGGCCGAACTCCTCCCGGGCCAGCATCACGGCGGTGCCGTGATCCCCCACCGGACCGCTCACGAGAATCCGGTCACCGGGCATGATCCGGCCCATGCCCAGCTCAATCCCGTGATCGCGCACCCCGATGCCGGTGGTGGCGAAGTAGACGCCGCTGCCCTGCCCCCGCGGCACCACCTTGGTGTCGCCGGCGACGATGTGCACGCCCGCCTCGGTGGCCGCTGCCGACATGGCCGCCAGAAACCGCTCCAGTTGCACCAGCTCCAGCCCCTCCTCGATGAAGGCGTTGAGGGTGAGGTAGAGGGGCCGGGCGCCGGCCACAGCCAGGTCGTTCACCGTGCCGTGCACCGCCAGGCTGCCGATGTTGCCGCCCGGGAACTCCAGCGGCTGCACCGTGAAGCCGTCGGTGGTCACCACGATCTCACCGTGATCCCCGATGGGCACCCGCGCCGCGTCCACGTCCGTGTCCAGCCACGGGTTGCCCAGGTGGCGTGCGAACAGCCCAGTGATCAACTCGCGCATGAACCGCCCGCCGTTGCCGTGGGCCAGGGAGATATGACTGAATTCCATCGTTCGGTTCCCTTCGTCTGTTGTTTTCAACGCGAAGATGCCAAGAACGGATTGAGTAATGAGTGATGAGTGGTGGGAAAAGGCGGCACCGTCCCCCACATGCGTATCGCGTAAAGTGTTCCGTGTTCCGTGTTCCGTGTTCAGAGCGTCCCCGTTCGGCTCCAGCCACCTTTATCCTTTGTCCATTATCCATTGACCCTTCACGCATTCACGCATTCACGCATTCACGCATTCACGCACTCACGCATTCACGCATCTTCGCGTTAATAATCAATCCGCAGCCGTGGCTTCCACAATCTGCCCGAAGCTGATGCCGGCGTCGTTGGCCGGTACGCGCTCGTGGAGGAGGACCTCGAAGCCGTCGGCCTCGAGCCGATCGGCGGCCAGCTCGGTGAGCAGGCGGTTCTGGAACACCCCGCCGGTGAGGCCCACCCGGGTGACGCCGCAATCATCGCGCACGGCGCGGGCCTGATCCAGGAGCGCCCCGGCCAGCGCGGCATGAAAGCCGGCGGCGCGCACCGACACCGGGAGCCCGGTGTCCTGCAGCCAGGGCACCAGCGGCGCCCAGTCGCCGCGCCACAGACCCGATTCGTCCCGGATGACCGGTAATACCGGCGCCGTGTCCGCCTGCGCGCCGGTGGCGGCCGCCTCCAGCCACATGGGGCCCTGGCCCTCGAAGCTCGCCTCGCTGATACCCAGCACCCACGCCGCGGCGGCGTCGAAGACCCGTCCGGCGGCGCTGGAAAGCGGGGTGTTCAGGCCACGCTCCCAGGCGGCCCGCAGCAGCGCCCGGTCAACGGGAGCGGCATCCCAGTCGGCGCCCGTCTCCCAGGCCAGCGCCAGGGCGCTGCGCCAGGGCTGGCGCCCGGCCTTGTCCCCGCCGGGGAGCCGGAACGGGCGCAGTGCGCCCGCCCGCGCCCAGCCGCCCGGCCGGCCGAGCAGCGCCTCGCCGCCCCAGAGGGTGCCGTCGGCGCCGTAGCCGGTGCCGTCCCAGGCGAAGACCAGCAGCGTCTCCTCCAGGCCGTGCTCTCCCGCCAGGGCGGCGGCGTGGGCGTGATGGTGGAACACCGGGATGACCGGCAGGCCGCAGCTACGCGCCCAGCGCGATGCGCTGTAGTCGGGATGGGCATCGCAGGCCACCCGCTCGGCCCGCACGCCGTAGAGCGCCTGCAGGTCGGCGATGACCTGCTCGAACACCGCCTGGCTGCGCGGCGCGCCCAGTTCGCCGATATGGGGCGAGACCACCGCCCGCCGCCCCCAGGCCAGGGCGATGGTGTTCTTCATCTGCGTCCCCACGGCCAGCACCGGCCGCGCCACCGGCCGGGACAGCTCCAGTTCCAGCGGCGCCCCGCCGCGGCCCAGGCGGATGGGCCGGGGACGGCCGCGGATGACCCGGTAGACCGCGTCGTCCGCCGGCCGGCGGATGGGCCGGTCGTGGTGCAGATAACCCTCCGCCACCCGCGCCAGGCGCGACTCCACCGCCTCGGCGTCGGTGAGCACCGGCTCGCCGCTGAGGTTGGCGGAGGTGGCCACGAGAGGGCCGCCGAAGGCCTCCAGCAACAGGTGGTGAAGGGGGCTGTAGGGCAGCATCAGCCCCACCTCGCCGAGCCCGGGGGCGATGCCCTCGGCCAGCGGCGCGGCGAGGCGTACCGGCGTCAGCACGATGGGGCGCATGGGATCGACAAGCGCGGCGGCGTGCGCCGGCCCGGGTGCCGCCACGGCGCGCACGCCGTCGAGCCCGTCGGCGCCCGCCTGGGACACCAGCACCGCCAGCGGCTTATGGGGACGCGGCTTGCTCGCCCGCAGCCGCTCCACCGCGGCGGCGCTCGCCGCGTCGCAGAGCAGGTGGTAGCCGCCGATACCCTTGGCCGCCACCACCCGGCCCGCCCGCAGCGCCGCCACGCAGGCGGCCAGGGCCGGCTCGTTGCCCGTAACCGTCTCCACCCCGGGTTCGCGGAACTCCAGCCGCGGACCGCAGGCCGCGCAGGCCAGCGGCTGGGCGTGAAAGCGCCGGTCGAGGGGATTCTCGTACTCGGCCCGGCATTCGGGACAGAGGGGAAAACCGGCCATGCTGGTGTTGGGCCGGTCGTAGGGCAGGCGGTCGATGATGGTGTAGCGGGGGCCGCACTGGGTGCAGTTGATGAAGGGGTAGCGGTGCCGGCGGGCGTGCGGGTCGCGCATCTCCGCCAGGCAGTCGTCGCAGGCGAAGTGATCCGGCGGCACGCTGGCCTGGTCGGGGGAGCCCTCGCCGCTGCCGAGGATGCGGAACTCGTCCTGGCCCTCGGGTGCGCCGGCGACATCCGCTTCCAGCCGCGGCCGCGCCAGCGGGGGCGCCTGCGCCGTCACCCCCGCCACGAAGGCCGCCACCGACTCCGCCGGGCCCTCCACGTGTGCCTCCACCCGCCCGGCCACGTTGCGCACCCATCCCCGCACCCCCGTGTCATGGGCGAGCCGGTAGAGAAACGGCCGGAACCCCACCCCCTGCACCCGCCCGGTGATGGTCAGCAGCCGCGCCACCACGGCGCCTTTCTCGTCACTCGTCACGGGTTTTTCATGAATAGACAGGATCTACAGGATTCACGGGATTCAAAAAAACAGTTATCCGCAGATTACACAGATTACGCAGATAGTGAAAAGCCAACAGAATCGCGGCCCCCGTTTCGGTAGTCGCAGTACGGCATCTGGTTACATCCGCCGGTTGCGTGCAATAAAACCCAATACCGGATAGCGGGTTAATCCCGTCAATCCTGTAAATCCTGTCTATTTGTTGCTTTCTTAGGATCCCGTCGCGGCCTCGGGATCGGGCCGGGCGCCGGCGGACCACCAGATGCGGCAGGCGCCCTCGTCGGAGACCATGCACGGCCCCACCGGGTTGCGGGGGGTGCAGGCCTTGCCGTAGAGGCGGCAGTCGGTGGGGTAGAGCTTGCCCAGCACCACCCGGGCGCAGTCGCAGCCGGGGGGCATCTCGCCGGCGCGCTTGCGGCCCTCGTCGGCGTAGCCCGGGAACAGGACGCGGGCGTCGTGGGCGGCGTATTCCGGCCGCAGGTGGAAGCCGGAATCCGCGATGGTGCCGATACCGCGCCAGGTGGCGTCACCGACGCGCATTGTCTTCTCCAGGCATGACTTCGCCGCCGGGTTGCCGCCGGGGCGCACCAGCTCCGGGTAGCAGTTGTCGAGGAACGGCCGCTCCTCCTGGAGCTGGCGCAGCACCGAGTAGGTGGCCGCCAGCAGGCTCTCGGGGCTGAAACCGGCCACCGCGGCGGGAATGCGGTGGCGCTCGGTCACGAACTCCCACTCCTCCGGCCCCATCACCGTGGCCACGTGACCGGGGGCGACGAGAGCGTCGAAGCCCGGCTCCTCGGAGTCCAGCAACATGGCCACCGCCGGCCAGGTCAGGCGCCCGGAGAGGAGGATGGAGAGGTTGTCGGGAATGCCCTCGGCGACCATGCCCGCCACCGGCGCGGTGGTGGTCTCGAAGCCGGCGGCGAAGAACACGACGGGGCGCTGCGGATCGGCCTCGGCGATGCGCACCGCCTCGGTGGGCGAGGCGATGGGGCGCACGTCGCCGCCGCGGGCGCGGGCCTGGTCCAGGGAGCGGGCCTCGGACTTGGGCACATTGACCGGCACCCGCAGCATGTCGCCGAAGGCCACCAGGGTCACCTGTTCGCGCAGGGCGAGCTGTATCGCGGTGTAGACGTCCTCCTCGGGGCAGACGCAGACCGGGCAGCCGGGGCCGGGAATCAGCTCCAGGTTGTCCGGCAGCGCGCCGCGCAGCCCGGCCATGGTGATGGAGCGCTCGTGACCGCCGCAGACGTTCATGATGCGCACCCGCTCCGGGAGCTCCAGGGCGCGGATGTGTTCGAGCCACTGCCTGGCGGTCTGCGGCATGGTTTCGTTCTCCCGGTTCAGGGGTGGGCGTGGTGGTGGGCGTGACCGTGATCATGCCCGTGGGTGTCGGGCGCCACATTGGGGCGCAGGCTCTCGCCGCGGGTGGCGCGCTCGCGCTGGGCGGCCGCCTCCCCGCGCAGCCAGGCCAGCCACTCCTCCATGCCGAGGCCCTTGCTGGCGGAGAGCTGCAGCACGGGGGCCTCGCAGGCCAGTGCCCGCAGGTGCCTTTCGGCCGCGGCGGGCTCGAAGTCGTCCAGGAACGGCAGCAGGTCGGTCTTGGTGATGAGCATCAGGTCCGCTGCGCGGAACATCACCGGGTACTTGGCCGGCTTGTCGGCTCCCTCCACCACCGACAGCAGGATGACGTTGCGGTGGTGGCCGAGGTCGAAGCTGGCCGGGCAGACCAGGTTGCCCACGTTCTCGATGAAGACGATGTCCACCCCCTCGAGCGGCAGGTGGTGGAGCGCGTCGTGGACCATGTGGGCATCCAGGTGGCAGGCGCTGCCGGTGGCGATCTGGATGGCCGGGACGCCGCGGGCGCGCACCCGCTCGGCGTCGTTCTCCGTCTCCAGGTCGCCCTCGATGACGGCGATGCCGAGCTCCCCCTTGAGCGCGTCGATGGTGGCCTCCAGCAGACGGGTCTTGCCCGCGCCGGGAGAGGACATGAGGTTCAGCGCGAGGATGCCGCGGCGATCGAAGTGCTCGCGGTTGTGGGCGGCCTGGTGGTCGTTCTCCGACAGCAGGCCCTGGAGGACGCTCACCGCGGTGCGGCCGTCCTCGGTGCGGGCCAGCTTGCCCTCGCCGATGATGAGGTGCCGGTTGCCGGGGGTGATGTTGCAGCCACAGGTATCACACATGGGGGTTGCGTCTCCGGTGCAAGTTTCGCGACCCGCCCCGGGGCGCGGTCACGGTCAGTCAAGAATAGACTACTCCGGCGCGGGGTCTTCGGGGATGTCCAGCTCCAGGCTCGCCAGCAGCAGCTCGTCGCCGCTGACGAGATCGGTGTGCCAGTCGCCGCAGGCGGCGCATACCAGCCGGTTCGGGGCCGCCTCCGACTCCACGCCGCAGCTCCGGCAGCGCACGCGCACGGGGGACTCCTCCATCACCAGCTCGGCGCCCTCGGCCGGCGTGCCGGCGGCGGCGAGTGGGTAGGCCTGGCGCAGCAGGTGGGGTTCCACACCCGAGAGGGGGCCGTAGCGCAGCAGGATGCGGCTCACCGAGCTGGCGTTGTGCTCCGCGGCCACCGCCTCCACCTGGCGCAGCAGGGCCTGGCACAGGGCGAGCTCGTGCATCGGGGCCTCAGCCCCCCGCGGGACCGGCGGCGGCGAGCATCTCGTCGTAGAGCTCCCAGGCCGAACGGGCCTCCTGTTCGGTCATCTTCTGAATGGCGTAGCCCACGTGGACCATGACGTAGTCGCCCACGGCCACCGGCTCGCCCTGCATCAGGAAGAGATTGACCTCCCGCTCCACGCCCTTGGCCGAGCAGCGGGCCACGAAACCGTTGACCTCATCCACCTGCATTGGAATTCCGAGACACATAGGCCTGCACTCACCTCGCTGCCGCGCTGCTGTAGCCGGGGCTGTCATGGTACCGCCCCCGGCCTCGGCAAAGCCACAGGCGAAGGCCGGAACCGATCCCCCCTTGACGCCACCGGGCCGGGCGCCGCTTCCCGGTCGATGGATTGCATCGGGAGGCTTTCAATTCTAGCGGGGCAACGCGGGCGCACCTTGACGATCGTCAAAATGAACGCGATCCCGGAAAAGTCGCGGCCGGCCCCTCACGACCCTGCGGATTTGTACTACACTGCCGAAAAAGCCGGGCACTGCCAGCCGGCGAGATAACAACCGATGGGGCATGCCAGGCCTCTAAGGACCCAGGGACTTGAACAGTACGCTAGTGCTCGGGATCGGCAACACCCTCCTGACCGACGAGGGCGCCGGGATCCACGCGCTGTCCTATCTCCAGGAACACCACCCCGGACTGCCCGGCGTCGAGTACATGGACGGCGGCACCCTGAGCTTCACCCTCGCCATTCCCATCGAGGAGGCCGACAGCCTCATCGTCATCGACGCCGCCCGGATGGACAGCGTGCCGGGAACGGTGCGCGTGTTCGAGGGCGAGGAGATGGACCGCTACCTGAACAGCGGCAAGCGCACGCCCCACGAGGTGAGCATCAGCGACCTGCTGGCCATGGCCCTCCTCCGCGGCCGCTTTCCCGCCAACCGGGCCCTGGTCGGCATCGAACCGGAGTCCCTGGACTGGGGGCAGGCGCCCTCGCCGGCCGTGGCGAAATCGATCCCCGAGGCGGCCGCCGCCGTGACCTCCCTGCTCGGCCGCTGGCGCGAGGCCGCCGCCTAAATGGAAAATTCTTGATTATCGTCAAGGTTGACGATTCCGGGAGTCACGACAATGCTTCATAAGGACTGCTTAATATTTCAGGCGTCATAAAACAATGACCGGACGCCCCATCGACATTCCCATCCGCGCCGAAAGCGGCGACGAACCCGTCAGCCACGGCAACGCGCTGCCCCTCCTGCACGAGGTCCGGCACGCCCTGGAACGGCTCCTCGCCGCCGGCGAGGAGACCGTCATCGACTTGCGCTCCATTCCCATGGGTCCGGGCGACGAGGCGCGCCTGGAGGCCGAACTCGGATCCGGAGAGGTCAGCGCCCGGCTGGAGACGGCCATCGGTCCCAGCGTCGCCATGGAAACCCGCTTCCCCGGGGTATGGCTCATCACCCACTACAACAGCGAGGACCAGATCCTGTCCCGCTTCATCGAGGTGACCGAGGTCCCGGCCATACTCCGGAGCCAGCCCGAGGACATCAGGGAGGGGCTCGATTCGCTTTCGGAACAGTTGCAACAGCAGGCAGACGAATAGGTATCCGCTTCCAGACGAGGGAGGGAAGAGACCATGTCACACGACAAGACCCTGGGTGAAGCGCTCCGGCGCCAGGGTGTAAGCCGCCGCGGTTTCATGAAGTTCTGCGCCACCACGGCTTCGCTCATGGCCCTGCCCCCCAGCATGGTACCGGCCATCGCCGCGGCGCTGGAGCAGGCCCGCCGACCGTCGGTCATCTGGCTCTCCTTCCAGGAGTGCACCGGCTGCACCGAGTCGCTGACCCGCTCCCACTCGCCCACGGTGGAGGGGCTGATCCTGGGCCAGATATCCCTGGACTACCACCACACCCTCCAGGCCGCCGCCGGCAGCGCCGCGGAGCATGCCCGCGAAGCGGCCATGAAGGAGAACTACGGCAAGTACCTCCTCATCGTCGACGGCTCCATCCCGGTGGGCAACGCGGGCTACTCCACCATCGCCGGCATCAGCAACAAGGACATGCTGCTGGAGACGGCCAAGGGTGCCGCGGCCATCGTCTCGGTGGGCACCTGCGCGGCCTATGGCGGCATCCCCAAGGCCAACCCGAACCCTACCGGCGCGGTGGCGGTGAGCGACCTGATCAAGGACAAGCCAATCATCAACGTGCCCGGCTGCCCGCCCATCCCGGTGGTCATCACCGGCGTGCTGGCCCATTACCTGACCTTCGGCACCATCCCGGAACTGGACGACGTGGGCCGCCCGAAAGTGTTCTACGGCGAGACCATCCACGACCGCTGCTATCGCCGGCCCTTCTATGACAAGGGCCTGTTCGCCGAGAGCTTCGACGACGAGGGCGCACGCAAGGGCTGGTGCCTGTTCAAGCTCGGCTGCAAGGCGCCGGTCACCTACAACGCCTGCGCCACCACCAAGTGGAACGCCGGCACCAGCTTCCCCATCCAGTCCGGCCACGGCTGCATCGGCTGCTCCGAGCCGAACTTCTGGGACATGGGCGGCTTCTACAAGGCGCTCTCGGTGCCCAACGACCCGGTCACCCTGGTCGCCGGCGCCGCCGCCGCGGCGGGCGTGGCGGCCGGGGCCGCCATGGCCATGCGCAACCGCAAGGCCAAGGCCGACGCCAAGGCCAGGCACCAAACCGTCACCATCGACGACCTGGAGAAATAGCCATGAGTTCGACTGCCATGGACCTCCTCACGTGGGTGCGCGGCCCCGGCTTCATCATCGCCGTGGCCATCTTCCTGTTCGGGATCGTGCTGCGCCTCATCGAGATCTACTCCCTGGGGCGCAAGCCGGACCTGGCCGTGGCCCGCACCGAGTCCAGGGGTTCGGGCGGCCGCACCATCCTCGGCCGCTCCCTGCCCCCGGAGGGGATGCTGAAACGCTCGCCGATCACCTATATCGGCGGCTACATCTTCCACATCGGGCTGTTCATCACCGTGCTGCTGTTCGAGCCCCACATCGAGCTCATCCGCAACCTCATCGGCCTCAGCTGGCCGGGGCTGCCCAGCCCGGTGGTGGACGCAGCGGCGATCATCAGCATCATCGCCCTCATCGTGGTACTGGCCAACCGCATCACCGATCCGGTGAAGCGCTTCCTCTCCACCTTCGAGGACTACCTCACCTGGACGCTGACGCTGCTGCCGCTGCTGACCGGCTACCTGGCCTATCACCACCTGTTCCTCAACTACACCCTGATGCTGGCGCTGCACATCCTCACCGTGGAGCTGCTGCTGGTGGCGTTGCCCTTCACCAAGCTGTTCCACACCTTCAGCCTGTTCATCGCCCGCTGGTACAACGGCGACATCTTTGGTCGCAAGGGGGTGGCGTCATGAGTGCTTCATTCGAACGCGGCATCAATGCCTTCCGCGAGGTGCTCGATGCCCCCATCGCCAGCTTCTTCTCGAGCTGCGTCCACTGCGGCCTGTGCGCCGAGGCGTGCCTGTTCTACACCGAGACCGGCGATCCGAAGTACACCCCGATCCACAAGCTCGAGCCCCTACGCCGGACGTGGAAGCAGGAGTACACCCTGTTCGGCAAGCTGGGCAAGCTGGTGGGCCTATCCAGGGCGGTGACCGACGAGGAACTGGCCGAGTGGTCCGAGCTGGTCTATGACAGCTGCACCCTCTGCGGACGCTGCTCCATGGTCTGCCCGGTGGGCAACGACATCGCCTACATGGTGCGCAAGATGCGCGAGGGCATGTCGGCCGCCGGCCACGCGCCCGAGGGTGTCATCGGGGCCACCAAGCGCACCGTGACCATAGGCAGCCCCATGGGCGTCAAGTGGCCGGCCGTACAGGCCCAGATCAAGCATGTGCAGGCCGACACCGGGCTGGAGATTCCCGTGGACCAGGAGGGGGTGGAGTACATGCCGCTGCTCTCCTCCATGGAGATCATCAACTTCCCCGAGTACCTGGCCGCCCTGGCGCGCATCTTCAAGCAGGCGGGGGTCAGCTGGACGCTCTCTTCCGACGCCTTCGAGGCCACCAACAGCGGCATCCAGATCGGCGCCTCGGACATCGCCAATGAAATCGTCTCGCGCATCGTCAACGCCGCCGAGAAGCTGAAGGTAAAAACGGTGATCAGCCCCGAGTGCGGCCATGCCTACTCCGCCATCCGCTGGGAGGGGCCCAACCTCATCGGCCGGCCGTTCACCTTCGAGGTCAAGCACATCCTGGAAGTGCTCGACGAGCTGCGCCGGCAGGGCAGGCTGCGCACCCAGGGCCACAAGGACATCCCCCTGACCTTCCACGACCCGTGCCAGATCGTGCGTCGCGGCGGCGTGGTCGAGCAGCCGCGCAACCTGCTGAACATGGTGGCCACGGACTTCCGTGAGATGAACGACCACGGCGTGATGAACTGGTGCTGTGGCGGCGGCGGCGGCGTGTCGGCGAACGAACGCGCCGAGGAGCTCCGGCTGAAGGCCTTCAAGCGCAAGAAGAGCCAGCTGGAGGAGCTGGGCGTGACCACCATGGTCACCGCCTGCGCCAACTGCCGCATCGTCCTCGAGGAGGGGCTGGAGCACTACAACATGGACGTGGAGGTGCTGGGCCTTACCGAACTGCTGGCCGACTACCTGGTGGAGGACGAAGAGTCCGATCCGGTCGCCAAGGCCGCAGCGGAATCCACCGGAGCCTGATGACCCTGGAGCCTGACAACAATGAGCGAAAGAATCGTCGTTGATCCCATCACCCGCATCGAGGGCCACCTGCGTATCGAGGCCCAGATGGAGGGTGACAGCATCCAGTCGGCCTACTCGTCCGGCACCATGGTCCGCGGCATCGAGATTATCCTTCGCGGCCGCGACCCGCGCGACGCGTGGGCCTTCGCCCAGCGCATCTGTGGCGTGTGCACGCTGGTGCACGGCATCGCCTCGGTGCGCTCCGTCGAGAACGCCCTGAACTACAGGATCCCGCCCAACGCCGAGCTGATCCGCAACCTGATGATCGCGGCCCAGTACGTGCACGACCACGTGATGCACTTCTATCACCTGCACGCGCTGGACTGGGTGGACGTGGTCTCCGCGCTCTCCGCCGACCCCAAGGCCACCTCGGAGCTGGCCCAGTCGCTATCGAACTACCCGAGGTCATCCCCGGGCTACTTCGCCGACGTACAGAAGCGGCTCAAGGAGTTCGTCGAAAGCGGCCAGCTCGGCATCTTCGCCAACGGCTACTGGGGCCACCCGGCCTACAAGCTGCCGCCGGAGGCGAACCTGATGGCGGTGGCCCACTACCTGGACGCCCTCGCCTGGCAGCGGGACGCGGTGGCCCTGCACGCCATCCTCGGCGGCAAGAACCCCCACCCCATGTTCCTGGTGGGCGGCGCGCCGTCGGCCATCAGCGTCGATTCCGGCCAGCAGGGCGGTACCGCCCTGGACGTGGTGGGCCTGCAGAAGATCCAGAACGTCATCGACAGCATGCGTTCCTTCGTCGACCAGGTCTACGTGCCCGACACCCTGGCCATCGCCGGGTTCTACAAGGACTGGGGCTCGCGCGGCGAGGGGCTCGGCAACTTCCTCACCTTCGGCGACTTCCCGGACCCGGTCAAGGGCATGGGCGATCCCTCCGGCTACATGATCCCGCCGGGTGCGATCCTCAACCGGGATCTCTCCACCGTGCACGAGGTGGACATGCACGCCGACGATCAAATCCAGGAGTTCGTGTCCCACTCCTGGTACGACTACAAGGGCGGCAAGGAGCAGGGTCTGCACCCCTACCAGGGCGAGACCGCCTTCGACTACGACGGCCGCGGCGGTCCGCAGCCGCCGTTCGAGCAGCTCAACGTGGACGACGGCTACTCCTGGCTGAAGTCCCCGCGCTGGAAGGGCCACTCCATGGAGGTGGGCCCGCTGGCCCGCGTGCTGATGCTCTATGCCCGCGGCCACGAGCAGACCAGGGATCTGGTGGGGATGACGCTGAACAAGCTGGACATCCCGGTGGAGGCCCTGTTCTCCACCCTCGGCCGCACCGCCGCCCGCACCCTGGAGACCAAGATCATCGTCGACGCCATGCAGAGCATGTACGACCAGCTGGTGGCCAACATCCGTTCCGGCGACCTCAAGACCTTCAACGAGGCGCTCTGGGACCCCTCCACCTGGCCGAAGAAGTGCCAGGGCGTCGGCTACATGGAGGCCCCGCGCGGCGGCCTTGCCCACTGGATCGTCATCGAGAACGAGAAGATCGCCAACTACCAGGCGGTCGTGCCCAGCACCTGGAACGCCGGCCCGCGGGACCCCAAGGGCGTACCGGGCGCCTACGAGGCGGCGCTGCAGGACAACCACCAGCTGGTGGATCCCAAGCAGCCGGTGGAAATCCTGCGCACCATCCACAGCTTCGACCCCTGCATCGCCTGCGCGGTGCACGTCAGCGACGAGGAGGGCGAGGAACTGGTGAAGGTGAAGGTGAGATAACCCCCCCGGCCGCGGCATCTGCCGCAGCCAGAGGAGAGGCCGCCCCCGGGCGGCCTCTCCTCGTTTCCGGCTATCCGGCCACGCCCGCATGGAAAGCGCCATGCCCGAACCGACACCCATCCGGCTCCGCTCCACCCTGACCTGCCCCGTGTGCGGACACCAGGCGACGGAGACCATGCCCACCGACGCCTGCCAGTTCTTCTACGAGTGCCGCGGCTGCGGCGCCCTGCTGCGCCCGCAGCCCGGCGACTGCTGCGTGTTCTGCTCCTACGGGGATGTCCCCTGCCCGCCCATCCAGCAATCCCGCGGCGACTGCTGCGGCTGATGGCTGGCGGGCCGCGCCGCGCGGGTCCATGCTGAAGACAGGCACGGCCCCCCACCCGGCCGAACCGATGTCGCCATGAGCGAGACCCGAACCACACCCGGGACACGGCTGCGCGGCGCAATCGCCGCATTCGCGCGGCCGGCGGATGACTACCGGCTGGTCAGCGGGCTGTTCCTGCGCCTGCTGGCCCTGGTCTACCTCGCCGCCTTCGCCTCGCTGGCGGGGCAGATCACCGGGCTGGCCGGCAGCCTGGGCATCCTGCCGTTCACCGACCAGCTGCGGGCGGCGGAAGCCCTGCATGGCGCGTGGCGCTTCCTGCAGTTGCCCACCCTGTTCTGGATCGACGCCGGCGACGGTGCCCTGCGCGCCGCCGCGGCGGCCGGCTGCGGCTTCTCCCTGCTGCTGCTGAACGTCTTTCCGCGCCTGGCGCTGGTGGCCCTGTTCGCCCTCTACCTGTCCCTGTTCCACGCCGGCCAGGTATTCATGAACTTCCAGTGGGACTACCTGCTGCTGGAGGCGGGTTTCCTGGGCATCTTCCTGCCGGGCGGATCGCGGGTGGTGGTCTGGCTCTACCGCTGGCTGCTGTTCCGGCTGCGCTTCCTGTCCGGCATCTCCAAGCTGGTGAGCGGCGATCCCTCCTGGGCCGGCCTGACGGCCCTTAACCACTACTTCGAGACCCAGCCGCTGCCCCACGTGGGCAGCTGGTACGCCCACCAGCTGCCCGAGTGGCTGCTGCGGGCCGGGACCGGTGCGGCGCTGTTCGCCGAGCTGGTGGTGCCGTTCATGATGTTCCTGCCGCGCCCCTGGCGGCTGTTCGCGGCCTGGGCGACCATCGCCATGCAGCTGCTCATCATCCTCACCAGCAACCACAACTTCTTCAACCTGCTCACCATCGTCCTGTGCCTGTTCCTGTTCGACGACCGGGCCCTGCGCCGGGTCGTGCCCGTCGCACTCGCGCGGCGCATCGCCCTGCGCCCCGCGCTCCCGCGCGGTGGCACCGGGAGCATTCTCCGGGCCGCCGGACTCGGCGCCCTGGGCCTGCTGCTGGTGACGGTGAGCACCACCCTGGCGGGCGAGATGATATTCCAGCGCCAGGCCCCCGCCCCGCTGGCGGCGCTGGCCGGCTGGCTGCAGCCCTGGCGCATCGCCAACCGCTACCACGTCTTCCCCAACATGCTCACCGAGCGGCTGGAGATTCGCATCGAGGGTTCCCGCGACGGGCGGACCTGGCGGCCCTATGTTTTCCGCTACAAGCCCGGCGATCCGGCCCGGCGCCCGGCGGTGGTCATCCCCCGCCAGCCGCGGCTGGACTGGATGATCTGGTTCGTGCCCCTGGGACACCCGGTGAACTGGAACTGGTACGGACACTTCCTGGAGCGGCTGCGGGAGAACAACCCGGCGGTCACCGGACTGCTGGCGGAGAACCCCTTCCCCGGCGCGCCGCCGCGGTTCCTGCGGGCGAGCCTGTGGCGCTACCGTTTCACCGACGCGAGTACCCGCGCCGAGACGGGAGACTGGTGGACGCGGGAGTACCTGGGGCCGTTCCCGGCCCTGCCCGCCCCCGGCGGGATGTAGGGCCAGGGGCCAGGGGACAAGGGACAAGGGACAAGGGACAAGGGACAAGGGACAAGGGATAAGGGATAAGGGATAAGGGATAAGGGATAAGGGATAAGGGATAAGGCGATTATCGCCCAGGTCATTGTGCACTGCCGGAAGCAGGGATAAGTGTTCCGTGTTCGTCAAGAACGTCCCGGGAAATCGCGAGCCCGCGCAGCCGCATCACGCGTTCAGGGTGTTGGGTGATGGGTGATGGGTTATGGGTGATGGGATGAACGGCACCACGCATCACGCAATCACGCAATCACGCACTCACGCACTCACGCATTCACGCATTCACGCATTCACGCATTCACGCATTCACGCATTCACGGAACACCATACCCGCCTTCTCCATCAGCCGTTCCCGTCACACCGTCACCTTCGACGCCCGGGTCAGCTTGGCGAAGCGCACGCCCTTGAGGCCGCCGATCTCGATGGCGATGCGCTCGATCTCAGGCGGCTGACCCTGGATGATGATGGTCTCCAGGCAGTTGTGATGGTCCATGTGCACATGGGTGGTGCAGAGCACGTGCACATGGTCGCTGTGCTGGATATCGATCATGCGCTGGGTCAGCTCGCGCTGGTGGTGGTCGTAGATGATGGTCAGCACCCCCACCACCTCCTCCGCCCCCTGGGCCCACACATCCTCAACGATGCGCTCGCGGATGAAATCGCGCACGAACTCCGAGCGCGAGGCGTAGCCGCGGCCGATGACCCGCTCGTCGAGGGCGTCCAGCAGGGAGCGGGGCAGCGAGACCGTGAAGCGGATGATCTCCTCCTTCTCGACCGCCTTTTCCGCCGCGGTCCGGCGCGTGGTGTCGTGCATGGTTTCCCTCCCCCCTGATGGCCGCCCCACTTTCCCCCGCACCCATCGCCGAGTCAACCGCGGCATTGGCTGATCCGGATCACTCCAACAAATTTCCTCACACGCTAGTATTACTCATCGGTTTTTTGTAATACTCAACTCGCTGGCCGCAAGGAGAATGGAATGTCCACCAAGCCCCGGGGATGCCATCACCGTACCCTGCCCGTCCTGCTGATCCTGGGCGCCCTGGCGCCGCTCCCGGCGGCGGCCCATTTCCAGACCCTGATCCCGTCCACGGACATGGTCGGCCCGGAAACCGGGACGGAAGTCGACATCGACCTGCGCTTCACCCACCCCATGGCCAATGGACCGCTGATGGAGATGGGTGTCCCGACCCGGTTCGGCGTACTGGCCGACGGAGAACAGCGGGATCTGAAGGCGACCCTCCAGCCCGTCACCGTGGAGGGCCGGACCACCTACCACACCCGCTACCGGTTCAAGGCGCCCGCCGACCATGTCTTCTACATCGAGCCGGCCCCCTACTGGGAACCCGCCGAGGGCAAGATGATCGTCCATTACACCAAGGTGGTGGTGGACGCCTTCGAGGCCGAGGAAGGCTGGGACGCGCTGGTGGGCTTCCCGGTGGAGATCGATCCCCTGGTGCGCCCCTACGGCCTGTGGACCGGCAACAGCTTCCGCGGCATTGTCCGCCGCGACGGCGAGCCGGTGCCCTTCGCGGAGGTGGAGGTGGAGTACCTCAACAGCGACGGCGCGGTTACCGTGCCCGCCGGCCCCTTCACCACCCAGGTCATCAGGGCCGATGCCAATGGCATGTTCAGCTACACCATGCCCCGGGCCGGCTGGTGGGGTTTCGCCGCCCTGGTTGAAGGCGAATCTGCCATGAACAACCCCGACGGTGAACCGGTCCCGGTGGAACTGGGCGGTCTCATCTGGGTCCGCACCGTGGATATGGAGTGACCCCATGCACCTCGTCGACGGCGCCCTCGCCACCCCGGTCATCGTCACCGCCACCATGCTGGCCGCCGGCGGTGTGACGCTGGGCCTGAAGGGGCTGGAGCCCGAGCGACTGCCCCAGGCCGCCCTGCTCAGCGCGGCCTTCTTCGTGGCCTCCCTCATCCATGTCCCGGTCGGACCGGCCAGTGTCCACCTGGTGCTCTCGGGCCTGATGGGGGTGCTGCTGGGCTGGACGGCGTTTCCCGTCATCCTGGTGGCGCTGCTGCTGCAGGCGGTCTTCTTCGGCTACGGCGGCATCACCGTGCTCGGCGTCAACACCCTCAACATGGCCCTGCCCGCGGTACTCTGCGGCTTCCTGTTCCGGCCCCTGCTGGCGCGGGCCGGCGCCCGCCCCGCCGCGCTGCTGGGCGCGCTGGCCGGGGCGCTCGCCATCGCCCTGGACGCGGCCCTCACCGGCCTGTCCCTGTCCCTCAGCGGGCGCGAATTCGTGGTGGCCGCCCAACTCATCTTCACCGCCCACATCCCGGTGATGGTGGTGGAGGCGCTGCTCACGGCGGCCGCCGTCGGGCTGGTCCACAGGGTCAGGCCGGAGCTGCTGTCCATGCCGCGCCTCAGCGCCGGGGAACTGGGCGCATGAGGCCGGGAAGGGGATTGCTGCGGGGCGCGCTGATGCTGCTTCTCGCCGCCCTCCCCCTGCAGGCGGCGCTGGCCCACAAGCTCAAGGTCTTCGCCACCGCCGAGGGCCGCACCATCGAGGGTTATGTCTACTTCCCGGGCGGCGGCCGCGGCCGGAACCTGCAGGTCCTGTTCCTCGGCCCCGACGGGGCCCGCCTCGGCGAGACGGTCGCGGACGCCGACGGACGCTTCCGCTACGAGGCCGCCGACGCCGTGGATCACCGGGTGGTGGTGGACAGCGGCGACGGCCACCGGGGCGAATTCCTGGTGCATGCCGCGGAACTGGGCGGCGCACCGCCCACCGGCGCCGGGGCCGCCCCCGCCACAATCGCCGCCGGGGAGATCCCGGATACCCCGGCCGGCGCCGCCGACGCGGCCCTGGAGCAGCTGGTGGACCGCGCCGTGGCGCGCCATGTCCGCCCGCTGCGCGAGCAGCTCGAGGCCTACGAGGAGAAGGTCCGCCTCCACGACGTGCTCGGCGGCCTGGGCTGGATCCTCGGGCTGTTCGGACTCGCCGCCTGGCTCCACGCCCGCCGCGGGGCCTGACTGAACCGGGCCTGACAGGACCACATCCGGCAAGCCGCGGAACGGCGGCCCGATTTCCAGCAGCCCGGAGGCGACATGACCACCGGCACACAGGACACGCGCAGCGCCTCCTGGCGCCTCGACCACAGCGCCGCCGGCGACAGCTTCGTGCATCGGCGCGATCCGCGTCTGCGCATCCTGCTCGGCGTGGGCTTCGCCCTGGTGGTGGTCTCCCTCCACCGCCTGCCGCTGCTCCTGCTCGGCCTGGGACTGGCCCTGGGGCTGGCGCTGGCGGCGCGGCTGCCCCCCGCCACGACTTTGCGACGCATCCTGGCCATGGACGCCCTGATGGTCCTGGTGCTGCTCCTGCTGCCCTTCACCCTCCCCGGGGAGACGCTGTTCACCCTCGGCGGCCTGGAGGCGAGCCGCGAGGGGCTGATGCGCGCGGTGGCGATCGCCCTCAAGGCCAACGCCGTGGTCATCGCGCTGCTGGCCCTGGTGGGCACCCTGGAGGCTCCGGCCCTCGGCCATGCCCTGGACCACCTGCGCCTGCCCCAGCGGCTCATCCAGCTGCTGCTGTTCACCGTGCGCTACCTGGAGGTGCTGCACCGGGAGTACCTGCGCCTGCGCCTGGCCATGCAGGCCCGCGCCTTCCGGCTCCGGAGCGACCTGCACACCTGGCGCAGCGTGGGCTACCTGTTCGGCATGCTGCTGGTGCGCAGCCTGGACCGCTCCGAGCGGGTCCTGGCGGCGATGAAGTGCCGGGGCTTCGACGGCCGCTTCCACCGGCTCCACCACCCCCGCGCGGGCGCCGCGGACTGGGTTGCCGGGGCTCTCGGCACCCTGCTGCTGGCCCTGCTGCTGGCCATGGAGCACAGCCGGTGAGCGACCCGCTCTTCCAGTTGGAGGGAATCCGCCTGCAGCGCGGCGGGCGGCCGGTGCTCGAGGCGCTGGACCTGACCCTCGCGGCCGGGGAGCGGCTGGCTCTGACCGGCCCCAACGGCGCCGGCAAGACCACCCTGCTGCAGCTCATGGTGGGGCTGCTGAAACCGGCGGCGGGCACGCTCCGCGCCTTCGGCCGGGAACGGCGCACCGAGGCCGACTTCCGCGAGGTGCGCACCCGGGCCGGGCTGCTGTTCCAGGACCCGGACGACCAGCTGTTCTGTCCCACCGTGGCCGAGGACGTGGCCTTCGGCCCCCTCAACCTCGGCCGCAGCCACGCCGAGTCCCATGCCATCGTCGAACGCACCCTGTCGGCACTCGACCTCGCCCACCTCGCCGACCGGGTCACCTATCACCTCTCCGGGGGCGAAAAGCGGCTGGTCTCCCTCGCCGCGGTGCTGGCCATGGAGCCGGAGGCCCTGCTGCTGGACGAACCCACCAACGGTCTCGACGACACGGCCCGGGCGCGGCTGCTGGAGCTCCTCCAGGGCCTGCCCCAGGCGCTGCTGGTCTGCTCCCACGACCATGCCTTCCTCGACGCGCTGTGCACCCGCCGCTGCCGCCTGGCGCGGGGCAGACTGGAGTCGGTCCTGGAATAGACAGGATTCACAGGATTTTCGTTTGTGGTTTACAGCCACCTGACGAAGCTTCCGCCCCACGGGCCGGCCCACGCCCACTCAGGTCACACAAGCCCTGCAACAACAATCTGCGTAATCTGCAGATAAACCGTCCTTTGCCTTAATCCTGTAAATCCTGTAAATCCTGTCCATTCATCATCAATAACAAACAACCGGGGCTGTCCGACCGGCGGAGGAGCATGTCATGGCCGAACCCATCCTGATCGGCGGCGCCGACCGGCACATTCACCTGCTGCCGCGCATGGCGAACCGCCACGGTCTCATCACCGGGGCCACCGGCACCGGCAAGACCGTCACCCTGCAGGTGCTGGCGGAGCAGTTCAGCCGCCTCGGCGTGCCGGTGTTCCTGGCCGACGTGAAGGGCGATCTCGCCGGCATCAGCCAGCCCGGCCGGCCCCACCCGAAGGTGGATGAGCGGGTGCAGCGCCTCGGGCTCAACGACTTCACCTTCGAGGGGGTCCCGGTCACGTTCTGGGATGTCTACGGCGAACAGGGTCATCCCGCGCGCACCACCATCTCCGAGATGGGCCCGCTGCTGCTCGCGCGGCTGCTGAACGTCAACGACACCCAGCGCGGCGTGCTCGACCTGGTGTTCCGGGTGGCCGACGACAACGGCTGGCTGCTGCTGGACCTGAAGGATCTCCGCTCCATGCTGCAGTTCGTGGCCGACAACGCCGCGGAGTTCCGCACGCTCTACGGCAACGTCTCCGCCGCCAGCGTGGGCGCAATCCAGCGCCGCCTCATCGGCCTGGAGGACCAGGGCGGCGAGCGCCTGTTCGGCGAGCCCGCGCTCAACCTCGACGACCTGATGCAGACCGACGACCGGGGCCGCGGACTGGTCAACATCCTCGCCGCCGAAAAGTTGATGAGCACCCCCCAGCTCTACGGCAGCTTCCTGCTCTGGCTCATGGCCGAGCTGTTCGAGCGCCTGCCCGAGGTGGGCGACCCGGAGCAGCCCCGGCTGGTGCTGTTCTTCGACGAGGCCCACCTGCTCTTCGACGACGCCCCCGAGGTGCTGCTGGAGAAGATCGAGCAGGTGGTGCGCCTCATCCGCTCCAAGGGCGTGGGCGTCTACTTCGTCACCCAGAATCCCCTGGACGTGCCGGACGCCGTCCTCGGCCAGCTCGGCAACCGGGTGCAGCACGCCCTGCGCGCCTACACACCCCGCGACCAGAAGGCGGTCAAGTCCGCCGCCCAGACCTTCCGCACCAACCCCGCGCTCGACACCGAGCGGGTCATCACCGAACTCGGCGTGGGCGAGGCGCTGGTCTCCACCCTCGACGAGAAGGGCCGCCCCGGCATCGTGGAGCGGGTGCTGGTGGCCCCGCCCCACAGCCGGATCGGTCCCATCGACCCGGCGCAGCGCCGCGCCCTCATGGACGACTCCCTGGTCCGCGGCGTCTACGACACCCCGGTGGATCGCGAGTCGGCCTACGAGATCCTCAAGGCCCGGGCCGAGGAGGCCACCACGGCCGCCGAGCGCCGGCAGGCGGAGGCCGAACGGAGCCGCGACCGCGTAAAGGCGGCGAAGGCCCCCGCGCGCGGCAGCAGCCGCCAGAGCGTTGCCGAGGCCTTCATCAAGTCCGCCGCCCGGAGCATCGGCAGCTCCCTGGGCCGCCAGCTCCTGCGCGGCGTCCTCGGTTCGCTGCTGGGCGGGGGACGCTGATTGTTAATGAGACAGGATTTTTCAGGATTTACATGACTTGGTTTTAAGTATGTAGGTATTAGGTTCCTGTCTTCATGCACGGAACGTGGAGGACATGTTGGATTCGGTAACTTAAGTGTTTCAGGTTTTGTCCTCAATCTGTGTAATCTGCGTAATCTGTGGATAAAAAGTTTATTCTTCAGTCCTGTAAATCCTGAAAAATCCTGTCAATCCTGTCTATTTTTCAAATATGTCCCATCTCGCGCTGCTTGCCCTGGCCTGGCTGTTCTATTTTCTCGTGCACACGCTGCTGGCCTCCCTGGGGGTGAAGCGGTGGGTGGCGGCGCGCCACCCGGGCTGGATGCCGGCCTACCGGCTGCTGTTCAACCTGCAGGCGGCGATCCTGCTGCTGCCGCCCCTGTGGCTCACCTACAGCTACGAGGGGGAGCTGCTGTGGGCATGGCGGGGGGCATGGTTCTGGGTGGCCAACGGTCTCGCGGCGCTGGCGGCCGCCGGGTTTCTCTGGTCGCTGCGCTGGTACGACGGGCAGGAGTTCCTGGGGTTGCGCCAGTGGCGGGCGCGGGAGATGTCGGTGGAGGACCAGGAGCGGCTGCACCTCTCGCCCCTGCACCGCTGGGTCCGCCACCCCTGGTACTTCCTCGGGCTGCTGATCATCTGGACCCGGGACATGAACGCCGCCTGGCTCCTGACTGCGGTGTTCGCCAGCGCCTATCTCTGGATCGGCTCCCGGTTCGAGGAACGCAAGCTCCTCGTCTATCACGGCGAGGCCTATCGTCGCTACCGGGAACGGGTGCCGGGTCTCATCCCCCTGCCCTGGCGCCACCTGGGCGCCGGAGAGGCCGCGGAGCTGGCGCGCGCCGCGGCGCGGCGGAACGGCGGCGGACAGGGAAACAGGGAATGAGGTCAACGCCCGAGGGGCGGGCTGCGGCGCATCCGGGTGTGGATGAGGAGATAGCCGGAATGCTCCGCCGCCCAGTCACGGACCGCGGCGATGGCCGCTTCGGAGGACTCCGCCTCGCCGCACTCCGCAACGCCGGTCATGTTGTCGCGACTGATTTCCCAGCGCCACACCTGCTTGTCGCGGTAGTGGTGCCAGATAAGGGGCCAGAGAGGCTTGTCGAGCACGCTGCGGGTGAGCTTGTCACCGGGAGCCAGAACGATACTCGCATGACCGGGGTGCATGTAATACAGACCTCGTCAGCCGGAAGACCCGTGCGCAGGTGATGGCCACCATGGATTTCAGCAACTGGCGTACAGCTTTACCAGGGTACTGCGTCACTCTTGGAGGCACATTCAGCGAGTCGCCCGCAGGGAGCACTCCGAAAGCGCCTTGACTGCGCTGCAGCGCTTGACAAGGGAACAACCAATGCCTGCGCACCGCGCCCTGTCCCGGCGCTTTCGGGGGGCTGTGAAAGTGCCTCCAAGAGTGACGCGATACACTAGGTTACAGGAGTCGGAATACCAACGCAGGAAAAAGTGTCCATCCCCTGCGGGCGATCACGACCCGGACCGCTGACAGAGCCGTTGATGTCCCGCCGGGAGCAGGCATGCCACGCTCCCGCGGGATGGCCGGCGCCCTTCAGGGCACCCTTCCCTCGTCATCGAGCCGTGCCGAAACCGCCGGGTCGAGGTTGCGCGCCGCGGTGAAGTCCGTGGCCTCGAAAACGGCGTTGGGAAACAGGCTGCCCTCCAGGTCCGCACCCTTGAAGCGGGTGTATCCGAGGTAGGCGCCGGAGAAGTTCGCATTCCGGATCACCGCGTCGCTGAGGTCGGCCTCGTCCAGCATCGCACCGGTCAGGTCAGCCTTCTGCATATCGACACCGGTGAGCCGTGCGCCGATCATCACCGTCCTGAGCAGATAGACGTCGCGGAAGACACTCCCGGAGAGATCCGTCGCCTCGAGGTTGCTGTCTTTCATGTGCGCGCCATCGAACCGGGCCTTGCGCGCCAGGGCCTCGTTCATCTTCACACCGAACATGAAAGTCTTGTTGAACGTCGCCTCGTCCAGGATGGCGTGATCGAGGGTGGTGTGAAACAGGTTCGCCCCGCTCAGGTCGGCGCCGCTGAGCCGGCAGCCGCCGAGGTTGGTCCAGCGCAGGTCGCTCTTGCGCAGGCTCGCACCGTCAAGCTTGCAGCCCGGCATGGCGGCGTTCTTGAAACTCACGCCGTCGAGCAGGGCGCCACTCAGGTCGGCCGCCGGCAACTGGCGGCCGTCGAACGAGCAGTGGGTCAGGTCGGTCCGGGGGGCTGGCGCATCACAGTCTCCCCGTGGAAGGGTACTGGCGTTGGCGACGACGGGCAGCAGGAGCAGCAGCGCAGCGAGCGCGGGTGAGCGACGGAACAATGGCTTTCTCCGGTGGCGGTTTCACTGGCGGGCAAGGGTGTGCCAGGCGTCCGCCCGGGTCATTGACGATCGTCAATCAGCGTTGCCGCGGCCCGCGCGGGGTTCATTCCGCCAGGATCGCCTCGATCCGGGGCTTCTGCTCCGCGAAGGTGCCGTAGAGGCAGGACTCGCCGATCACGGTCACCGGCGCCACCCGCACCCCGCAGCGCGCCTTCGCCTCGGCGGCGATGCCGGGGCGGGAGAGGTCCTTCTCCGCATAGGGTTGGCCACGTTCTTCGAGCCACCGCTTGAGGGCGGCGCAGTCGGGACAGCCGGGACTGGTGTAGATCAGGATCTCACTGGCCATGGCGTTTCCCTCCAGCCGCCGTTCCCGCCCGGGGAACGGCGGCGTCACGATGCTATTGCGCCTCGGCGCCGTAGCCCTCCTCCTTGATGGCCGCCACCATGGACGCCACGTCGGCGGTGCCGGTGACCACCGCCCGGCCCTCCTCCAGGCTCACCTCGGCCGCCTCCACGCCGGGCACCTGCTGCAGGGCCTTTTTCACCGCACCCACGCAGTGCATGCAGGTCATGCCGGTCACCTTCAGTTTCGTTTCCATCACTATCGCCTCCCGTGGCTGATTGTTCGCTCAACACGATTTCAATGGGCGGCCTGGCCCGCGCGGAGGGCCGCCGTTTCATGCTTATCCGCGGCGCTGCCCGGCACATCACCGAACCGGGTGGCATGCAGGCGCCGCAGGCGCAGACTGTTGGTCACCACGAACACGCTCGAGAGCCCCATGGCCAGGCCCGCGACCATGGGATTCAGGTGCAGGCCGAAGGCCGGGTAGAAGATCCCCGTGGCGACCGGAATCAGCAGGATGTTGTAGATGAAGGCCCAGAACAGGTTGCCGCGGATGGTGGCGAGCGTCCGTCGCGCCACGTGCAGCGCGGTGACCACCCCGCTCAGGTCACCGCGGGTCAGGGTCACGTCCGCCGCCTCGATGGCGATGTCGGTGCCCGACCCCACTGCGATGCCCACCTCCGCCTGGGCCAGCGCCGGGGCGTCGTTGATGCCGTCGCCCACGAACGCGACCCGGCGGCCCGCGGCCTGCAGCTTCTGCACGGCCTCGGCCTTGCCGTCGGGCAGGATCTCGGCCTGGACCTCGTCGATGCCGGCATGGCGGGCGATGGCCTCGGCGGTGCGGCGGGTGTCCCCGGTAATCATGGCCACCCGCAGCCCCCGGCCCTTGAGCGCGGCCACCACCGCCGCCGACTCGGGCTTGAGGGGATCGGCCACCGCCAGGACCGCCAGCGCCGTCCCGTCCACGGCGAGGAAGACGGGCGTCCTGCCGTCGCCGGCAAAGGCCTCGGCACGCCCGGCGAGCGCGCCCGGATCAATCCCTTCGCGCGCCATGAAGCGCGCGGCGCCGAGCAGGACCTCCCGCCCCTCCAGCCGGGCTTTCACGCCGAAGCCGGGGATGGCCTCGAACGCCTCCACCGCCGCCGGCGCGAGCCGCCGCTCCCGGGCCGCCTCGACGATGGCCGCCGCCAGCGGGTGCTCGCTCCCCGCCTCCACCGCCGCGGCCAGGCGCAGCGCCGCGTCGGTGTCGCCGTCCACCGCCTCCAGGTCGGTGAGACGCGGTCGCCCCTCGGTGAGGGTGCCGGTCTTGTCGAACACCACCGTGTCCACGTGGGAGAGGATCTCCAGCGCCTCGCCCTTGCGGTAGAGCACGCCCAGCTCGGCGGCCCGGCCGCTGCCCACCATGATGGCCGCGGGGGTGGCGAGCCCCATGGCGCAGGGACAGGCCACCACCAGCACCGCCACGGCGCTCACCAGCGCCAGGGTGATGGCCGGGTCCGGCCCGAGGGCGAGCCAGGCCAGGAAGGTAGCGATGGCAATGGCGATGACCACGGGCGTGAACACCCGCACCACCCGGTCGGCCAGCCCCTGGATGGGCAGCTTGGAGCCCTGGGCGCGCTCCACCAGGCGGATGATCTGGGCCAGCACCGTCTGCTTGCCCACCTGGGTGGCCGCCACCCGCAGCAGCCCGTGCTGGTTCACCGTGCCGCCCACCACTTTGTCGCCCGGGCGCTTGGCCACCGGCACCGGCTCGCCGGTGAGCATGGACTCATCCACGTAGCTCTCGCCCTCGCGCACCTCGCCGTCCACCGGTACCCGCTCGCCGGGGCGCACGACCACCATGTCGCCCGTGCGTACCCGCGCCACCGGCACTTCCTCCTCGGCGCCGTCGCGCACCACCCGGGCGGTCTTGGCCTGCAGTCCCAGCAGCTTCCTGATGGCGGCCGAGGTGCGGCCCTTGGCCAGCTCCTCCAGGTACTTGCCCATCAGGATGACGGTGAGCACCACCGCCGCGGACTCGAAGTAGAGGTTGCGGGCCTCGGGCGGGAACAGTCCGGGCAGGAGCAGCACCGCCATGCTGTAGAGCCACGCGGCGCCGGTGCCGGTCATCACCAGGCTGTTCATGTCCGGCGACAGGTGGCGGTAGGCGATCCAGCCCGGGCGGAAAAAGCGCCGCCCCGGGCCGAGAATGACCGCCGTGGTCAGCAGCGCCTGGGTCCAGTCCCACATCCCCTGGGGCGCGAGCGCGGTCAGGGCGTGATGGAAGGCCGGCACGAAGTGGGTGCCCATGGCGAGGATGAAAACCGGCAGCGACAGCGCCACCGCCACCCACAGGTCGCGCCACATCGCCAGCCGGCTCGCCTCGCGCGCGGCCGCCTCGCGATCCTCGGCCGCCTCGTCCCCATCCAGGGGACGGGGCTCGTAGCCGGTCTCCTCGATGGTGCGGGCGATGTCGTCCGGACCGACCATGGCCGGGATGAAGCGCACCGTGGCCCGCTCGGTGGCCAGGTTCACACCGGCCGCCACGACCCCGGGCAGCCTGCTCAGGGCCCGCTCCACCCGCGCCGAGCAGTTCGCGCAGGTCATGCCCCCGACGCCGATCTCCAGCTCGTCGGTCACCGGCGTGTAGCCCACCTCGCGCACCGCCGCAACGATGGCGCCCACCTTCAGGACCGACTCGTCGTAGCGCACGCTGGCACGCTCGGTGGCCAGGTTCACGCTTGCCTCGTCCACCCCCTCCAGCTTGCCCAGGGCCCGCTCCACCCGCGCCGAACAGGAGGCGCAGGTCATGCCGTCCACACCGATTTCAATCTGCTTCATGAGATGGCCCTCCGGGACGCCTCGGCACCGGGTTCGCCGTCGTTGAGGGCAGCCAGGATGGGGCACTCGGCGGTCGTGCCGGCATGGCCTGGACAGCAGACCTCCAGCGCCTGCAGCGCCGATCGCATCCGCTCCAGGTAGTGGATGCGGTTCTCGATGTCCTCGATCTTCGCCTGGGTGAGGCGCTTGACCTCCGCGGCGCTCTCCGCCGGCTGCTCGCTCAGGGTCAGCAGCTCCGCGATCTCGTCCAGGGAGAAGCCGAGCGCCTGGGCGCGGCGGATGAAGCGCAGCCGGCGGAGGGCTTCCGGCGCGAAGAGACGATAGCCGGCCGCCGTGCGGCTCTCGGGCTCGATAAGGCCGCGGCGCTCATAGTAGCGCAGCGTCTCGACGCCCAAGCCGGTCTGTTTCGCCAGCCTGCCGATGGTGAGATTGTCCATGTCGGTTCCCCGGGCCCGCGGCAGGTCGGCCGCCGGCGGGCGGATGGATTCATGAGGCACGGCAAAAGCATAAACCCTGTAGTCGACTACGGAGTCAAGCCATGGCCCCGGCGGGTGGCCGTCATGGGGTATTAGAGTGGCACGGGAGGACGGAGTGCCCGAGACCACTCGCCGCTTCTCAACCCGGCCTGCCGCGGCGGGGGGCTCCTGGACGCCGCGCCGACCTACCGGAGACGGACTCGGGTGACTGGCTGATGGTGTTGCGCAGGGCCGCGCAGCGTTCGTCCAGGGCCGGGGAGGTGATGGTCCGCAGCACGGCTTCCGCCGCCGACAGCTCCAGTTCGGCGCCGTCGGGGTCGGCATCTGCGGCGAGCCACTCGGCCAGGCGCAGGTGGGTGGCCGCCAGGTTCAGCGGCGATTCGATTTCACGCCACAGGCGGAGCGCCTGGCGCAGCCCGGTCACCGCCACCCGGGTCCGGCCGGTGGCGTGGGCCGTCTCGGCGCGGGCATGGACCACGTGCGCCTTGAGCGCCGGCGTTTCCCAGAGCTGGGGCTGGCGTTCCAGCTCCGCCAGCGCGGCATGAGCGCGCTCCGGCTGTCCGCCCCGGGCGGTGATTATGGCCAGCTCGGACAGCAGCATCCCGCGGCGCTGGCGGGTGGCCCAGGTCGGGTCGGCGAGCGAGTCCTCCAGGCTGCGCACGGCCGCGTCGAAGCGTCCCGTCGCCACCAGGAGCCGGGCATAGCCCGGATTGGGATCCCAGCCCAGGAGGTGGGCGCGGCGGTAGGCCTTCCCGGCGGACTCGAGCTCCCCGCGCCCCTGCAGCAGGTCGCCAAGCAGGCGGCAGGCGTCCCCCTCCGCCCAGGGCGCGCAGTCCGCCAGCACCTCGCATGCCGCCCCGACCTCCCGTTCCGCCTCCTCCAGCTCACCGCGCACGCTGAGCACCTCGGCTCGATGCAGGCGGCAGGTGCCCGGATAGGCATTGAAACCGCTGTCCCGGCACCAGCGGGTGAAATGATCGGTCCACTGGGCCGCCCGCTGCCAGTCGGCACGGTTGCGGCAGCCCCAGATGATGCCGCAGTAAACGATTCCGCCCACCCAGGATTCAACCCCGCCGGAGAGCACCGCCGCGGCCGCCTCGTCGTGCAGCCGTACACCCTGCCGCACCTCGCCCCCGGACATCAGGGCATGTCCCCGGTAGAGCAGGCCGAGGGTCTCCAGACCGGTATCACCCAGGCGTTTTCCCAGGGCGTGGGCCCGCTCCGCCTCCCTCAGCGCGGTCTCCCGCTCGCCCACGGCCAGCGCCATGCGGCTGGAAAGCCAGGCCAGCAGCCCCGCCTCGCGGCACTCGGCCTCAGGCTCGAGCAGGCCCGCCGCCCGCCGCAGCCAGCCCTCCGCGACAGCGAATTCGCGCTGTTCGAACTGGATCTGGGCGAGCAACAGCGCTGCCCGGGCCGCGTCCCGCCGGTTGCCGGCCATGGCGTGGGCCGCCACCGCCCGTTCCAGGGGGGCGACGGCCTCGCGGCCGCGGCCGGCGTACTGCAGCGCCTGCGCCCACTGTTCCAACCCGTCGGCGCCCAGCCCGGCCGCCTCGTCGGCGGAACGGAAGGCCGCGGCGGCGCTCTCCCACTCCCGGTGCGCCAGGGCCTCGACGGCATCGCCGGGGGGCGTGTTGCCGCTCGCCCCGGATTCCTCCACCTCATCGATGCAGAAACGGTAGCCGCGGCGGGCATGGGTGCGGATGGCGTCCCCGGCGCCCCCCTCGCGCAGGGCGGCGCGGGCGAGGCTCACCACCCGCTGGAGGGCGTTGTCCACCACGATCATGCCGGGCCAGAGAACCTCGAGCAGCTCATCCTTGCCCACCACCCGACCCCGGTGGCGCAGCAGATAGGCGAGCACGTCGAACACCCGCGGCTGGAGCCGCAGCTCCCTGCCCCGCAGGCGCAGCTCGCGCCGCTGCTCGTCGAGCTCGAAATCGGCGAACCGGTAGGTCACTGTCCCGTCCCTGCGCCAATTCGTATTTCTTTAGGAAAAAGATAAGGTTTTGATAAGCATTGGCGAAGGACCCCGGTGATGCAAGTACCTAGGATGAAACTGTGCCGGGACGGAAATCACCGCCGCCGCAGACGGCGGGCCGCCGCCGGGACACCCAACCCGATGCCAGATGGAAACGAGATGAGGTGACCACCATGAAGACTTTTGTCATTCGCCGCCGCAATGCCTGGAAGAACGCCGGGGAGCTCGAGATCACCGCGGGTGTCTCCGCCCGGGTCGGCAACGAGGAGATGCCGGACAAGGTGCGCTGGATCCGCTCCTACGTGGTGGAAGAGACCGACGGCACGCTGGGAACGGTCTGCATCTATCAGGCCGTGAACGAGGAGGCCATCCGGGAGCATGCCCGCCGCGTGGGCATGCCGGCCGACGAGATCACGCCGGTGGGCAACACGGTGGTGATCCGCGATGACTCCGGACAGGAACTCCTCGCGGCCTGAGCGCGATTCGGGGCGGGCGCCCGCCAACCGGCGCCCGCCCCCAACCGGAGGACAGACCGATGACATGGCAGACACCGCGAACTTCGTCTTATCGGCGCCACTCCCTCCTCACCTGGTGCCAGCGTGCCCGCGAGCGCCGCCGGTTGCGGGAGCTCGAGGGCCACCTGCTGCAGGACCTGGGCCTCACCCGGGCCGACGCCCTGCGTGAAGCCTCCAAGCCCTTCTGGCGCGCCTAGCAGCCGGTCGGACTTGAGGCTGCCGGAATGCTGCATGGGCACCGCGCGCAACGGCATCCCGCCACCCATGGGCCTGCCGCGGAAGCGCCGGCCCCGGCGCGGCCCGGTCCACCGACCCTGTCCGCTCCCCGCTCAGGTACGGGCGATGGCGGTTTCCAGCAGCCGGATGAAGTCCTGCTCGTCACGCACCTCCGCCAGTTCCTCGGAGGTGACGGTGTAGCCGTACTCGGCGGCGATGGCCTCGTAGCGGGGCACCCGGGAGCGGAACAGGCGCGGGAAGACCCAGCGGATGAAGTCGTCGGGCTCTATACGCGCCACCGAGTCCAGCTCCCGCTCGGCCAGGTAGACGCCGATGGCCTCCTCGATGAAAGCGGGCCGGAAGTAGAGCGGCTTGGGATCGGCCTCGGCGCGGCGGAACAGCTCCGCCTCGTCGCGGGGGGTGACGCGGATGTAGAGGAACAGGGTGTGCTCGGCGAGCAGCTCCAGGATGCCCGGCTCGTCCAGCTCGCACAGGCTGCCGCCCACATCGTTGACGAAGTGGGGGTAGCCGTAGATGTCGTGGGCCTTGCGGATGAACTCGGGCACGTCGCGCATGGCGTCCACCTCCGCCTGGCGGTAGAGGGCCTGGCGGCGGGCGAACTCCGCCAGCGGCAGGCCGCCGCGCGCCGGGTCGCCCGGCTTGCCCACGAAGCTGAGCACGGAGCCGAGGTTGTCCACGGTGATGTTGTTGCGGATATAGATGTAGTCGTTGCGGAGCAGGTCGCGCAGGAACGGCACCTGCATGGCCTGCTGCTTGATGACGTCCAGGATCGGCTCGTCCAGGTAGCGGGTGCCGATGCGGTAGTCGCCCGAGTAGTGGAACCAGTCGTGGCGCCGCAGCAGGGACGAGAGGCGGGTCTTGCCCACCCCGGACATGCCCAGCAGGGTCACGCTGCGGTTGCGCCAGGCGCGGAACTCTTCGACGGTCAGCTTCACACACTCTCCCCCAGTGATTCGGATGCTCCGATTATAGGGAATCAGGCATCCCCGCGCGCCTGCCGCCTCTGGGCCGGCAGGCAGAGCAGCAGGTAGACCGTCACGGCGAGCAGCCCGCACAGGCCCATCGCCACCTGCATGGGAGCCGCGGTTCCGTCGTGCACCAGGCTGGCCACGGTGCCGACGAGCGCGCCCAGACCGAAGCGCAGCGTTCCCGCAAAGGCCGAGGCGGTCCCTGCCAGCTGCGGGAAATAGGCCATGAACCCGGCCAGGGAGTTGCCCAGCACCAGGCCGTTGGTGCCGATGAACAGCATCGAGGCGCCGGCCACCATCCACAGGGGCGGCTCCCCGCCCGGCGCCATCCCCAGCAGCAGCAGCGCGGCCGCCGCCTGCACGCCGAGACCGAACCGCAGCAGCCGCTCGGCCCCGAGGCGGCGCACGATGCGGGTATTGACGAAGCCCGCCAGGACGGCCGCCAGGATGTGCAGGGAGAAGAGGAAGCCGTAGTAGCGCGCCGGAACGTGGTAGAGCTCCATGTAGACGTAGGGCGAGGAGACGATGAAAGTCATCATGCCGGCGAAGGCCAGCCCCCCGGTCAGCATGTAGCCAAGGCCCCCGGCGTGGGTCAGCAGGCGCAGGTAGTTGCGGCTGATCTGCCCCAGGTCGAAGCGCTGGCGATGGGCGGCGGCCAGCGTCTCCGGAACCCGCGTCTGGAACAGCACCGCGGCCGCGGTCGTGATGGCCGCCAGGGCCACGAACACCCAGCGCCAGTGGGCGGAGGCGACGATGGCGCTGCCGAGCATCGGCGCCACCAGCGGCGCCATGGCCATCACCATCATCACCAGACCCATGACCCGGGCATACTCGTCCTTCTCGAACAGATCCCGCACCAGGGCCGGCACCGTGACCGCCACCGCCGCGCCGCCCGCGGCCTGGAGCGCGCGCGCCGCCAGCATCCACTCCATGGAGGGCACGGCCACGCAGGCCAGGCTGGCGAGGAAGAAGACCACCAGTCCGCCCTGGATGGTCCGACGCCTTCCCAGCACGTCCGAGGCCGGCCCCAGGAACAGCTGACCCGCGGCGAACACCCCCAGGTAGACGGTGAGGCTCAGCTGGGCCAGCTCCACCGAGGCGTCCAGGTCCCGGGCGATGGTGGGGATGCTGGGCAGGTAGAGATCGATGGCGAAGGGGGTCAGTCCCGCCAGCAGGCCCAGGGTGAAGAGGATGGAGGGGGTGATTGCCATGGCAACTCTTTGGGGGTACGTCCGGGACAGAGATCCGGGAACGGAACAAGGATGAAATGCCCCGGCCCGGAGTGACGGCTTGGGCGGTAGGTGTCCGGGAACGGTTACAGCGTACCAGAAAGAGCCGATCGCACGCTGCCGATCCAACCGGCCGGCGGCGACTTCCCCGGTTCATGCACACTGCTTGCCCATTGCCGGTCCACTCTTGCGGTCACCGGGAGGCGGGGCGCCAACCTCGGGTCCCGGAGCCGACCGGGTCGCCACCGCGGCTCCGCCTTCCGGTCATTGCGCTTGCTCGACCCCTCCCTTGGCGCCGCGGTCCTCCCCCCGGAACGCGGCGTTTTTTTTCTTCGTCCCCGGCCGCCCCGCTCACCGCTCCAGGGCGCGATCGACGGCCCGGCGGGCGTGGATCGCGGTGGTGTCGTAGAGGGGAACCGGGGTGTGCTCCTGGCGCACCAGGAGGGCAATCTCGGTGCAGCCCAGGATCACGGCCTCGGCGCCACGGGCGGCGAGGCCGGCGATAATCTCCAGGTACAGCCGCCGCGAATCCGCGCTGATTTTCCCCAGGCAGAGCTCCCCGTAGATGATCCGGTGGACCGTCTCCCGCTCCGCCGCCTCCGGCACCAGCACCTCCAGTCCGTGCCTGTCCGCCAGTCGGCCCCGGTAGAAATCCTGCTCCATGGTGAAACGGGTGCCGAGCAGCCCCACCCGCCGGATGCCGTCGGCGCCGAGCCGCTCCGCGGCGGCGTCGGCGATGTGCAGGAGGGGGATGGCCAGGTGCCGCTCCAGCTGCGGCGCCACCCGGTGCATGGTGTTGGTGCAGATGAGCAGGAAATCGGCCCCGCCCGCCTCCACCTTGCGCGCCGCCGCGGTGAGCAGGCGCTCGATCCCCTCCCAGTCATCCGCCTGCTGCAGCTTCTCGAGGGGATCGAAATCGACGCTGTAGAGGCAGATCCGGGCCGAGTGGAGGCCGCCCAGCCGCGCCTTCACCTCCTCGTTGATGAGCCGGTAGTAGCTGAGGGTGGATTCCCAGCTCATGCCGCCCAGCAGGCCGATGGTCTTCATGTCCGCACCTCTTCCGCGCGCCGGCCCCGGTGGGACATCAGCCCGGTTCCGCGACCGTCTCCTCCTGCCCCCGGGCCGTGCGCTTGGCGGCGTAGTAGGCCTGGTCCACCCGGGCCAGAACGGCATCGGCATCCTCCCCGGGCCGGCTTTCGGTGATGCCCACGGTGATGGTCACCGCCTTGCCGTCCCGCAGCAGGGGTGTCGACTCGATGCTCCGCTGCAGCTTGTCCGCCACCCGGCGGCCGTCCTCGAGGCGGCACTGGCGGGCGATGACGATGAACTCGTCACCGCCCCAGCGGCAGATCAGATCCGACTCGCGCAGGCTCTCCCTGCCCAGCAGCGCCACCATGCGCAGTACCCGGTCCCCCTCGAGGTGGCCGTAGGTGTCGTTGATGTCCTTGAACCGGTCGATGTCGAACAGGAACACCGAGAAGGGCTCGCCGTAGCGCTGCATGACCTTGAGGCTCTGCTCCAGGCTGATATCGAACACCTGGCGGTTGCCGATGCCGGTGAGCTTGTCGGTGGTGGCCAGCATCTCCAGCCGGGCCTGGAAGTGGTTGACCGTGTAGACCACCATCAGGATGGTCAGCCCGATGACCACCAGGCTGACCAGGAAGTTGACCAGGAGGCTCTGGCGCAGCTCCGTGGTCACCTGCGCCTCCTTCTGCTCCACCAGCACCCACCATTTCAGCTCGGGGATATAGCGCGAGCTGAGCAGGACGGTCTCGTCACCGCTCCGGTAGCTCAGCGAGAGGTGATCGACGCCCAGGATGCGATCCGCCACCTCGCCCATGCCCTCGGCCTGGTGGATGTTGTCGACGGTGATGCGGGCGCCTTCGGAGCGCAGCGTGATCCGCCCTGCGCCATCCACGAAATAGATGGTCCGGCGGTAGTTCTGGGAGTACTGGGTGAGAATCCGGGCCACCGTGTCCAGCTGCAGGCCCACGCCGGCGGCGCCGAGAAAATGCCCATTCTCGTCGAGCACGCGATAGTTGATGAAGATGGTCAGGGTGTCGCCCTGCTCGGCGTTGTGGTCGACATTGATCTCGTAGGGCATCTCCATGGCGCGTACGCGGAAGAACCAGGCGTCGCGGGGATCCGCCTCGTCCACCACCTGGGTCACCCCGGTGAAGTGGTAGTAGTTGCGGGTCCGTTCGGAGACGAAGAAGCTGGTGAAGGCGCCGTACTTGAGCCGGATCTCGTCCAGGTAGCGCCGGATCCGGCTCTCATCCTGCTCGCCGCCCAGCACCCAGTCCTTCAGGAAGGTGTCGTTGGCCATCAGCGAGGAGACGAAGACCGGACGCAGCAGGTCCACCTGGATGTCGGAGTAGATGTTGTTGCTGGTGAGCGGCAGCTCGTTTACGACGATGGTCTCGCGCAGGCTCTCCCTGGAGACGTTGAAGCTGATGGCGCTGGTGGTTATGAAGCCCACCGCCAGCACCATGACCACGATGGCCACCAGCCGCGTGCGGAACGAAGGCGCGGTTTTCCCCCACGACATCTTTCAGAGTTCTCCCTGTCCAGGTACTGCCCGCCGGCCCGCCACGTCGGCAGCGGCACGGCATCGGTTTCTGCCGTGCATGATGTTTCATTGCCGGTGGAAGGTCCACAACCGGCCGACGGCCGGCATGGCCCGGTTGCCGCAGAGAGAAAAACCGCGAACCATGACTTCGCACCGTGAAGCCGGACTTCATTGTATCTCATGCTTTTGTTTTATATCGTGTTTTTTTCATTCCTACCGCATGAGGCGCGAAGATCGCCCGATGGGCGGGATCATGGGAAAAATCTCATCCGCCTGTTTTCATTGCGATTTTCATTTTGGCACGGCTCCTGCTCCATTCTCCTTCGCCGGCGACCAGGACCGGCCCGAAACATCCATAAAACCAATATGCGAGGAGATGGAGAATGACGACACTCAAGGCTGAAATCGAAAGCCGGGTCAAGGCCTACGACGACTGGTCCATCCGGCGCCAGTTCGGGGCCGACGGCCCCAACATGCGCCGTCTGTGGGTGCTCGCCTGCATGGATGAGCGCCTGCCCGTGGACGAGGCGCTCGGCATCCGCGCGGACACCCCGGTCGGCGGCGGCGATGCCCACCTGTTCCGCAACGCCGGCGGTATCGTCACCGACGACGCCATCCGCTCGGCCATGCTCACCATCAACTTCTTCGGCACCAAGGAGATCATCGTCCTGCAGCACACCGGCTGCGGCATGCTCTCGGCCAACGGCAACGACCTGGAGGCGGCCCTGCGCGGCAAGGGCATCGACGTGGACAGCGTGCCTATCGATCCCTCCCTGCCGGAGCTGAGCCTCGCCCCGGGCAACTTCGCCAAGTGGATCGGCATGATGGACGACGTGGACGCCACCTGCATCCGCTGCGTCGAGCAGCTGCGCAACCACCCGCTCATCCCCGACGATATCACCATCAGCGGCTGGGTGTGGGAGACGGAGTTCCGCCGCCTGCGGGCGCCCAATCCCGATGCGCCCACCCGGGCGGTCACCCAGGCCACCGCCGCGTCCATGAACGTGAAGGGCAAGCAGCCGCCGCGCTGGAGCTGAGGCGCCTGACGGGCGCCGGGTGCGGCGACGCCCCGGCGCCCCACTTGCCCGTCGGATTCTCACGTTACCAGACAAGAGGGGTCATGCCATGCCGACCTACGACTACCGCTGTCACGCCTGCGGCCGGGACTTCGAGGCCTTCCACGCCCTGGCCGCGCCGAAACCGCCCTGCCCCGGCTGCGGCGGCGAGGCCGTGCGCGTTCTGCTCACCGCCCCCGGGGTGCACGGCGGGATGGCGCAGGGACGGGAACAGGCGGTCAGGTCGCTGCCCCAGTGCGGCAAGGGCTGCCGTTGCTGTCCGTGACCGGCCGGTCCAGACCCCCTCGTTCCGCTCCTGGAGGGTTATCCATGCATAGTGCAAGAATCGAACTGCCGCAGAGTACGCGTTGGGACCGGGTCGGAGTCATCGGCTCGCTCCTGTGTATCGGACACTGCATCGCCACCCCCTTCCTGGCGGCCCTGCTGCCGGTGCTGGCCGTGACCGAGAAGGGGACCCACATCGGCTTCGTCTCGACCCTGATGTTCGTCGGGCTGCTGGCCTTCATCCCCGGCTACCGTCAGCACAACCGTCCCGGCATGGCCATGGCGGCCCTGGCGGGCTTTGCTATGCTTGCCTTTGCGGCCTTCATCCCGGAAGCGTTCGCCAGCGAGGCGCTGGAGACCGGGCTGACCGTGGCCGGAGGCGTGCTGCTCATCACCGCGCACCTGACCAACGCCTACTACTGCAAGCGCTGCCGGGTGTGCGCCGAGGAGTCGTGCTGCAGTTCCTGAGCCGGCACCCCGCTCCCTGACCTGAAGCGAGCCATTCCGCCGGCGGCGTCCCGCAGCGGGCACGCCGCCGGCCTCCGGCGACAGCTTGTCGCGGCGCCCCGCCAGGGTATCGGCCGCCGCGGGACAACGGGGACCGCCCGGGACCGCGAAGCACCGCCCGAGACAACGTCGAGACAGGGGGTTGGCATGAAAACCAGGCGCCCGGGGAACCTCAATCCGATCTCCTTTCTCCAGACCTTCGTCACCCAGAGCATCAAGGTGGCGAACCAGAAGGGCTGCTCCGCCTGCGAGGATCACTTCAACTACATCGAATTCCTGGGCCTCACCGCCAGCAGCTGCTTCGAGGCCGCGGCCCGGGAGGAGCTGGGCCTGGTCGGCCCCATCACCCCCGACGAATACGCCGATGTGATCGTCAATATCAAAAACCGCATCGGCGGCAGCTTCTCCCGCAGCTCCGGCCCGGACCGGGTCATCCGGGTGGAGGCCACCCGCTGCCCCTTCGGCGACATGGTCCGGGAGGCGCCCGAGCTGTGCCGCATGACCTCCTCGGTGTTCGGGGGCATCGCGGCGCGCAACTTCGGCTACGCCAAGGTGGAGCTGAAACAGCGCATCGCCGCCGGCGACGACCGCTGCGAGGTCTGCATCCACACCGACCCGGAGCTGGCCGCGGGGGTGCGGGGCGACGAGTACCACAACCACGGCGAGGCGCTGGTGTCCCGATCGGAACACGCGGAGGTCTCCGTGCGCGTGGCCAGCCGGATGGAGGGCCTCTGGTGTCCCACCGATGCCCGCGCCCGTCCGGACGGCCGGCAGCCGCGGCCGGCCATCGTCGCCGAGTCGCCCGAGATGCGCGCGGCGCTGGAAGCCGTGGAGGTGGTGGCCCCCACCCAGGCCTCGGTCTTCATCAGCGGCGAAACCGGCGTGGGCAAGGAGATCATCGCCCGCGCCATCCATGCGCTGAGCACCCGCAGCGAGCGCAAGTTCGTGGCGGTGAACTGCGGCGCCATTCCCCACGAGCTCATCGAGAGCGCCCTGTTCGGCCACGAGAAGGGCGCCTTCACCGGCGCCTGCAACGTCCACCAGGGCTTCTTCGAGCGGGCCGAGCAGGGCACCCTGTTCCTGGACGAGATCGACAGCCTGCCCCTCCCCGCCCAGGCCAAGCTGCTGCGGGTGCTGCAGGAGAGCGAATTCGAGCGGGTCGGCGGGCGCCAGGTCCTGCGCTCCGACGTCCGCATCATCGCCGCCTCGAACCGCCGCATCGAGAAGATGGTGGCGACGAACGAGTTCCGCAGCGACCTCTACTACCGGCTGCACGTAGTCCCCATCCACCTCCCGCCGCTGCGCGAGCGCCGGGACGACATCACCGGGCTGGTGAATCTGATCCTGCGGCGGCTGGCCGGCAAGTACCGGCAGCCGCCCAAGGTGCTCGGCGAGCAGGCCTGGGGCAAGGCCATGCAATACGACTGGCCGGGCAACGTCCGCGAGCTGGAGAACGTGCTCGAACGGGCCTACCTGTTCGCCCGCGGGTCCGTCATCGAGGATCTGGATGTCGTCGTGAAAGCCGACGACCCGGTCGCCGGCGCCGGGGCCCTGCGCACCCAGAAGCGGCGCGCGGCCCGGGAGGTCGAGACCCGGCTGCTGAAGGATGCCCTGTTCCGCAATGGCGGCAATGTCAGCGCCGTGGCCCGGGAGATGGGCATCACGCCCCGCTCGGTGCACCTCAAGCTCAAGACCTGCGGCATCGATCCGGCCCAGTACCGCAACCGCCCCGGCGGCGTCCCCAACCGCCAGTAACCCCGCCCCCGGCGGCAGCCTCACTCCCCGGCCAACGGTTGCGGGCCGTTCCAGGTGTCCCAGACGGCCCCCTCGGGGATGGCGTCGATGGCCGGGTAGAGCGCCGAGTGGGTCAGCCCGGGATGGCGCCCCCCGTAGCGGGCGGGGACATCCTGGGTCCAGTCGCTGGGGATGATCAGCGGGAACAGCAGCACCAGGAGAAACGCCAGCCGCCGCCAGGCCAGGCCGCCGCTCGCGGCCGCGAGCGGCGGCCTGGCCGGGACCTTCTCCTGCGCATGGCCGAGCCGGAAGCCCACCCCGATCAGCACCAGCCCGATGAGGGACATCAGGAGGTTCAGTCCCTGTCCCGTCGCCAGCCCCAGCAGGGTGGTGGGGTACTCGCGGAACAGGTCGACGAAGATGCGCAGGAACGCGTAGAGGAACAGGAACAGTCCGCTGCGCACCCCCGGCGGCAGGTGCCGCCGCCAGACCAGCATCAGCACCGGGATGATGAGCAGGTTCTTCAGCCCGTCGTAGAGCACCACCGGATGGCGGAACCCCTCCGCATCCGGGAACTTCACCGCCCACCACACGTCGGTGACGCTGCCCACGATCTGGCCGTCGACGAAGTTTCCCAGCCGGCCGACCCCCATGATGAAGGCCGCGGGAATGGAGAGAGCGTCGGTGAGGCGCAGGAAGGCGATGCCGTGGCTCCGGGAGAAGATCCAGATGCCCAGCAGGCCGCCCGCCAGCAGCCCGTGGGTGGCCATGCCGCCGAGCCAGTAGGCGGGAATGAGGGCGAGGTGCCCGCCGTAGAAGGACCACTCGTAGAACGCCACCTCCACGGCGCGCCCGCCGAGGAGGACGCCCGTGGCCAGCAGCAGGCTGAGGCCGTAGACCGACTGCAGCGAGATCCCCAGCCGCTCCCGGTAGCGGCGGATGAAGAGATGGGCGCTCAGGAAGCCGAGGCTGTAGCTCAGCCCGTACCACCACAGGTGGACGCCCAGAACCGTGCCGATGATGGGATCGATGTCATGGATGTACGGGCCCATTCTCCCACTCCCGCCACATATCCCCTGTCCTAAGGATAGGACACCGGAACCCGTCCACTGGAGAGGTGGCGCGCCGGCTTGATTTCACTGCCTCCCGGAACCAAAAGCCCGCGGGACAGTCAACATTGAATCATCCCTGCATGAGCCCGGTCCGTGTCCGTTCGGCTGCGCAAACTCGTCCTGTTGCTGGTCCTGGCGCTGCAACCATTCCAATGGCTGCAGGCGGCCGGCATGGATCACTGCGGCGACGGTGGGCCCGATCGGAGCGCGCACGATCCCGCCGTGGTTCATGGCGGCCCGGACTTCCACGCCACCGCGCCGGACACGGACCGGGACGCGAACGGCGCGCCCGTCTGCCAGGACTGCAACCACTGCGGCGCCTGCTTCGCCACCCTCCCCGGTGGCCCGCAATCCGGATATCCGGCGGCCACGGCCACGGTTTTCTTCAGCACCGTGGCCCGGGCACCCGCCCCACCCCCGACCGCCCTGCTGCGTCCTCCCCGCGCCTGACCCGACTGCCCCCGTGACCGGTCCCGCCCGCGGCGGGACCCCGTTGCCCTCAGATCGGAGTCGAAACAGATGCCAAGACGCATCCCGAATGCGCCCGGCCTGGTGCTGGCCGCATTTCTGTCCACAACCGCCACCGGCGCGGTCACCGCAGCGTCCGATGCCGGGTCTTCCTTCCCGCCGCCCAATATCCATGCCGGCGCCCAGGGCGCCGGCGTCGGGGCGGCCGCCACCGCGCTGGCCGCGCAGCCGCTGACCCTCGACACCACCCTGCGCCTGGCGCTGCTGGGAAGCCCGGAGCTGCTCCACGCCTACCGCGCCTTCGGCATGACGCCCGCCGACCTGCTCCGCGCCGGGCTGCTGGAGCAGCCGCCGGGATTCAACCTGCGCCGCGACCTCCTCGGCCTGGCCGCGGCCAAGGCGGACAGCCCCGCGCCCCATCCCGGCGAGCAGCGCGCCGCCCTGGCCGGGCGGGTGCTCGCCGCCGCGCTCGAGGTGGGCGAGGCCTGGTACGGGCTGGCACGCCTGGAGGCCGACCGGGAAACGGCCGGACAGCTGGCCGACGCCGCCCTGGCGGCGGAACGGCTGGCCCGGGCCCAGCGTTCAGCGGGCACCCTCAGCGCCCTGGAGGCGGCCGCCCATACCGCCGACCGGGTGCAGGCCGAGGCCGAACGGGATGCCGTGCAGGAGGAGCTGGAGAGCGCCCGGGCCCGGCTCGCCCGCCTGGCGGGGCTGCCGCCCGGCGACGGGCAGTCGCTGCGCACCGCCGGCCTGCCGGCGCCGCCTGCGGCGCTACCGGCGTGGGACGACCTGGAGGGCCACGCCTGGCGCAGCCGGCTCGATGCGCGCCAGGCCGAGTCCCGCTTCCGGCTCACCGCCGGGCCCCGTCCCCTCGTCCGCGAGGGCCCCAACCCGCCCCTGCGCCTGCCGCTGCTGGACCGGGGCAACAGCCTGCGCCAGGACCCCGCCGTCAGCGAGGCCGAGCTGGAGCTGTTCAGCCGGCGCCGGCGGGTGGGGGAGGAGATCGTTGCCGGGCTGTCCCGGCTGCGGCTCGCCCACGACCGGGCCGAGCGCATCCGCACAACCCTGCTGCCCGCCCGCGCGGCGGTCACCGGCGAGGCCCTGAAGCACTACAACGGCATGCTCATCGGCCCCTACGACCTGCTGGAGGCGCGGAGCCGGGAGCTGGAGGCGCGCAGGGCGTGGCACGCGGCCGCCCACGACTATGGCGTGGCCCTGCTGCGGCTGGAGCACGCCGCGGGCGGCCTGCTGCCCCCGGCCACTGCCGCCGCACCCGCGGCGCCGCCCTCGACGCCCCCTGCCGCGGCCGCTGCCGCGACCACCCACGCGCACTGAACGAGCAAGGAGAGCAACCGATGAACCGTCGACATTTTCTCAGCACCGGCGCCGCGGCCCTGGGGGGCATCGCCCTGCTCGGGCGGATGGACGCCGCCGGCGCCGCCCCGGCCGAACAGACCCGGCCGCCGGCCCGTCCCGGCACCGGCCGCCCCTATCGCCCGGTGGTGACTCTCAACGGCCGCAGCCTCCCCTGGCGGCTGAACAACGGGGTGAAGGAGTTCCACCTGGTGGCCGAACCGGTGCGCCGGGAACTGGCCCCGGGCATGGTGGCGAACCTGTGGGGCTACAACGGCGGCTCGCCCGGCCCCACCATCGAGGCGGTCGAGGGCGACCGGGTGCGCATCTACGTCACCAACCGGCTGCCCGAGCACACCACGGTCCACTGGCACGGGCTGTTCCTGCCCAGCGGCATGGACGGCGTGGGCGGCCTCACCCAGCCCCAGATCCCGTCGGGCAAAACCTTCGTATACGAGTTCGTCCTGCGCCAGAGCGGCACCTTCATGTACCACCCCCACGCCGACGAGATGGTGCAGATGGCCATGGGCATGATGGGACTGTTCATCGTCCACCCCCGCGACCCGGAGCAGCACCGGGTGGACCGCGACTACGCCCTGATGCTGTCGGCCTACGACATCGATCCCGGGACCTACACGCCCCGCACCGCCACCATGACCGAGTTCAACACCTGGGTCATCAACGGGCGCGTCTTTCCGGCCATCGACCCCCTGGTGGCCCGCACCGGGGAGCGGGTGCGCATCCGCATCGGCAACCTCACCATGACCAACCACCCCATCCACCTGCACGGCTTCAGCTTCCGGGTGACGGGCACCGACGGCGGCTGGATCCCCGCCGCGGCCCAGTGGCCGGAGGTGACGGTGGACGTGCCGGTGGGGGCGATGCGTTGTGTGGAGTTCGTGGCCGACGCCGCCGGGGACTGGGCCTTCCACTGCCACAAGTCCCATCACACCATGGGCCCCATGGGGCACGCGGTGCCGAACCTGCTGGGGGTGGACCAGGGCGACGCCACCCCACTCATCCAGTCCCTGCTGCCCGGTGGCCACTACATGTCCATGGGCGAGACGGGAATGGCGGAGATGCAGGACATGGCCGCCATGCAGGCGATGATGCCGCTGCCCGAGAACACCCTGCCGATGATGACCGGCGAGGGCCCCTTCGGCCCCATCGAGATGGGCGGCATGTTCACGGTGCTCAAGGTCCGGGATGACCTGCCGCGCGACAGCTACGACGATCCCGGCTGGTACCGGCACCCCGCCGGCACGGTCGCCCACCCGGTCGACGAGGACCGGATTCCATCCCTCGAACTGTGACAGGAAAGGAGAGTAATCCATGCGGAAGCCTCGATTCAGCCTCGCTCTCGGCCTGGCCCTCGGTTGCGGCGCGGTCCTCGCCGATGCCGGCCATGGCGCCACCCCTTTCGGCAGCCCCGGCGACCCGGCCGCGGCGGACCGGACCGTGTCGGTCACGCTCGACGACGCCATGACCATCCGCCACGAGCCGATCACCATCCGGCCGGGGGAGACCCTGCGCTTCGTCGTGACCAATGCCGGCGCGCTGGTGCACGAGTTCTCCATCGGCGACGCCCCCAGCCAGCGCGCCCATGCCCTGATGATGCGCAAGATGCCCGACATGCATCACGACGGGAGCGAGGGCAACGCCGTGACCCTGCAGCCGGGGGAGACCCGGGAGGTGACCTGGCGGTTCGACCGCAAGGTGCCGGGCGACATCGTTCTCGCCTGCCAGATACCCGGACACTTCGACGCCGGGATGGCCAGCCGGGTGCCGATGGGCGACTGACGGACACGCCCGCCCCCAACCGGGGGCGGGCGCCCCTTCTCAGCGCCGGGAGGCGGCGAGCTCCAGGTCCGAGCCGGTCCAGGCCCGGGCGAGGCGTCGCCGGACGGACCCGGCCTCCCCCGCCCGACCCTGCGCCTCCAGGCTGCGGGCGAGCCCCTGCAGGGACCAGCCGTTGTCGGGGTAGATTTCGAGATCCCGGCGGTAGACCGCCTCGGCCTCCGCCGCCCGGCCCGCCTCCAGCAGGGCCGCGCCCAGGTTGTGCCGGGCCGGCACATACCAGTCCGAGGGCTCCACGTAGACCAGCCGGTCCTCGGCCGCCACCGCGGAGCGCAGCCGCGCGATGCCCGCGCCGGTCTCCCCGCGGGCCAGGGCGATCTCCCCGGCCAGGACGTCGCGGGCGATGGCCAGGACCTGGGCCATGGTGTTGGTGTCCCAGATGCGCGATGCCTCCATTTCCGGGTCCTCCGCGATCTCCGCCAGCGCCTTCAGCGCGGCGATCGCGCCCCCCGTGTCACCACTGCGCAGCAGGGCCAGACCGCGGGCGTAGTGCCAGATGCCGGTCGGGTAGAGCAGGTCGGCGTCCGGCCGGGGCTCGGCCAGCAGCGCATCCCAGCGGCCGAAGCGCACCAGCGCGAAGTACGGCATCACCCAGTACTGCTGCAGGGTGGTGTAGCCGGGCTGGCGCATCCGTTCCGTATCCTGCGTTTCCCGCATGTGCCGGGCCGCCGCGATGGCCTTGTCGGCCTCGCCCGCGAAGGCGGCGGCGGCGGCCAGGAAGTGGTGGTTGTGGGGCATGTAGCCCACCGTGTAGAGCCCCTGGGCGTGGCACTGGGCGATGTAGGCGCTGTCCGCCGCGGCGGCCGCCTCGTTGACGGCGATGGCCTCGCGGTAGCGTCCGACGCGGATGTAGATATGGCCGGGCATGTGCACCAGGTGCCCCGCCCCGGGCACCAGCCCGCGCAACCGGTCGGCGGCGGCCACGCCCCGCTCCGGATGCTCCTTCTCCACCGCGTGGATGTAGAGGTGATTGGCCAGCGGGTGGTCGGGATGGCGCTCCATCACCCGCTCCAGGGTGGCGAGGATCGTCTCCGTCACCGGCTTCGGGCGGCCGTCGGCTTCCCAGTAGTCCCAGGGGGTGGTGTCCATCAGCGCCTCGGCGTAGAGGCTCTGGATGTCGGGATCGTCGGGGAAGCGCCGCGCCACCCTCCCCATGGCCTCGGCGTAGGCGGCGTCCAGCGCGCTGCGGTCCTCCGGCGCCTCGGCCGCGTAGCGGGCGGCGAGCGCCCCGATGAGCGCCCGCTCCCGCCCGTCCGCCCGTTCGGCCAGCGCCAGCGCCCGTTGCACGGCGGCATGGGCGCGCGGGTTGTCGGCGGCGTCCATGCCGGCATTGATGTTGGGCCCGAGCACCAGCGCCTCGCCCCAGAAGCAGAGGGCGCAGCCGGGATCCAGGGCCTGGGCCTGGCGGAAGGCGCGGGCCGCCTCGGCGTGGTTGAAGCCGAAGGCCAGCACCATCCCCTGGTCGAAGAAGCGCTGGGCCTCCGGCGAGGCGGTGGTCACCGCCCGGTGGTAGTCGCCCATCCCCTCCAGCAGCGGGGCGATGGTGGGAACGTCGGTCGCGGCGGGCGCCGCGGCCGGTGCGAATGCCAGCGCCAGGATGGCGGCACGGAGCGTGGGTGGATTGAAAGGTCGCATGGCGGCTTCTCCTCGGTCGTGTCGGTCCACGCCCGCAGAATGGCCCCGCCGGCGGCGCGCTGCTAAAGTCATTTCCGACACAATTCGTCGGATTCCGCCATGTCCCAGACCGCCACCCCGATCACCGTCGCCCTGCTGGCGCCCCCAGAGACCACCGCCTCCACGCTCCACGGGATGTTCGACCTGTTCTCCGCGGCGGGTCGGGACTGGAGCTTCCTGATGACCGGCAGCCCGGGCGAAGCCCGCTTCCGGCCCCTCGTGGTGAACGCCGACGGACGCGGCTTCCAGGCGGCCAACGGCATCCGCGTCGAGCCCCACTGCGCGCTCGAAGACTGCCCCGAACCGGCCGCGGTCTGCATCCCGGATCTCTTCGTCTCGCCCCGGGAGAACCTCGCCGGGCGCTACGCGGCCGAGACCGGCTGGCTGCGGGAACGGTACGCGGCGGGGGCGGTGCTGGCCACGGCCTGCTCGGGTGCGCTGCTGCTGGCGGAGTCGGGACTGCTGGAGGGACAGGACGTGACCACCCACTGGGGCTATTGCGATCGCTTCGCCGCCGCCTATCCCGGCGTGCGGCTCCACCCCGGCCGCGCCCTCGTGCTGAGCGGCGCGGGCCAGCGCATCGTCAGCGCCGGCGGCGGCACCTCCTGGCAGGACCTGGTGCTGTTCCTGGTGGCCCGCCTCGTGGACGTGGAGGAGGCCATGCGGCTGGCGCGGCTCTACCTCATCGACTGGCACGACCTGGGGCAGCAGCCCTACGCCACCCTCTCCCGCGGCCGGCAGTCGGAGGACGCCCTCATCAGCCGCTGCCAGGCCTGGATCGCCGAGCACTACGACAAACCCGCGCCGGTGGCGGCCATGACCCGCCTGAGCGGGCTGCCGGAGCGCTCCTTCGCCCGCCGCTTCAGCCAGGCCACCGGCATGGCGCCCATGGAGTACGTGCATACCCTGCGCCTGGAGGAGGCGAAACAGATGCTGGAGGCCGGCAACCTGCCGGTGGAGGCGGTGGCCAACGAGGTGGGCTACGAGGACGCGAGCTTCTTCGGGCGGCTGTTCCGGCGCAAGGTGGGCATGACCCCGATTCAGTACCGCCGCCGCTTCGGGGCGCTGCGCCGCACACTGCTGTCGGGGGTGACGACGAACCCCTAGTGACCCCGGCGGCGCAGGGTCCGGGCCACCAGCCCGAGCCAGAGCGCCCCGGTGAGGATCAACAGCGGCCCGATGCCCAGCAGGACGAGAGAGTCGTGCCGATAGCCCAGGAAGGCGAGCAGGCCGCCGAGGGCGAGGAAGCCGAGGCCGGCGAGGATGAAGCCCAGTTTCTGCAATCCAGTCATGAACCGATTCCCGCGTAAGCGCTCCGCAACCCCTACCATGCCTCCCGCAGCGCCTCGATGTCGGCGGCCGCGAGATGCTCCAGGTTGCGGGTGATCCTGTCGATGCTCCAGTCCCACCACCGCATCTCCAGCAGCGCCTGCACCACCGGGTCGGGGAAGCGCTGCCGGATGGGGCGGGCCGTATTCCCGCCGACGATGGTATAGGGCGCGACGTCGGATGCAACCACCGACCGGGCCGCGATGACCGCGCCGTCGCCCACCCCGCCTACAGCCCGAGCGACGCCAGCGCCGCGCTCAGCTTGCGGATCTGGCCGGTGGCGGTCATCGGGTAGGTGGCCAGCCACGCCTCCGTGTCGAACCCCGACTGCAGCGCCAGGATCTCGTCCACCTCCCACTCCCCGGTGTCCCGGTCGCCGCGGGCGGCGGCCGCTGCCGCCAGGTAGACATGGGCCTCCAGGTTGGCCGGGTTGCGCGCCAGCGCCTCGCGCAGGTTGATCATCGCCTGCTCGGGATCGTCGAGGAAGAAGTAGGCCCGCCCCAGCAGCAGGAAGTAGAGGTAGCCGGCCTCGGGATTGAGGCGCATGGCCTGGCGGATCAGCTTCACGGTCCGATCGGGATGGCCGTCGTAGGTGTTGATGCCGCCCATCAGGGCGTAGGCGTCGGCGAAGGACTGGTCCAGCCCGAGCGCCGTCTCCAGGTGGGCGATGGCCTGCCCGTGGTGGCGGCGCTGGGTCTCGATGTACCCCAGCACCCAGTAGACCTCGGGGATGCCCGGGTCGATCTCCAGCGCCGTCTGCGCCATCTCCGAGGCCCGCGCCAGGGCGGCCGCCCCGTCCTCGCCCCACTGGTTGCGGTAATCCGCCACGTAGCTCAGCGCCAGCCCCGCGTACGCCCGCGCGAAGGTGGGGTCGAGCTCGATGGCGCGCTGGTAGAGTCGGCGGGCGTTGAGGTTCTCCCGCTCCTGGCGCACCAGCAGCGCCGCCTGCCCCTGCAGGAACAGCTCGTAGGCCTCGAGATTGCGGGTGTAGCGCTGCGCCAGCCGCCAGTGCTCGGCCCGGGTCAGCCTGACCTCCAGGATCCGCACCACCTGGCGGCTGATCTCCGCCTGCACATCGAAGAGATCGCCGATGGGGCGATCGAAGCGCTCCGACCAGAGCTGGCGCCCGCTGCCCGAATCGATGAGCCGGATATGGGCCTCCAGCCGCCCGGGGGTGCGCTGCACGCTGCCGGAGACGTAGTAGCGGGCCGACACCGCCGCTGCCGCGCCCTCCCCGTCGTCATGGCCGAAGACCGAGTGGGTGCTGATGACCCACAGGCCCGACAGCCGGGAGAGATCGGTGACCAGGTCCGCGGTGATGCCCCGCGCCAGGTTGTCCTGCTCCGCCCCCTCCCGCAGGGGCTCGAAGGGCAGCACCGCGATGGTCAGGGGCTCCTCACCGGTCACGCTCGCCGCGTCGGAGGCATCCGCGCCGCCGCCGGTCGCCACCTCCGCCTCCCGGCTCCCGGGGAGCGCGAGGTAGCCGAGCAGCAGCACGGCCAGGATCACCCCCCCCGCGACCAGCGCCGTGCCGGCGCTGCGGGGACCGGGCATCCCAGGCGCCGCCCCTTCCGGCCCGGATGCCGGCGCCTCGACCGCCGCGATGAGGCGGTAACCCTGCTTGGGGATGGTCTGGATATAGTCCGGGTGGCGCGGCTGATCGCCCAGGGCCTTGCGCAGCTTGATTACCACCTGGGTCAGGGAGTCGTCCCCCACCACCACCCCGGGCCAGACCCGGTCCAGCAGCTCCTCCCGGCTCACCATCCGGCCGGCCCGCTCCGCCAGCCGCACCAGGAGGGCGACCGCCTTGGGTTCGAGCCGGACCACTTCGCCGCCGCGGCGTATCTCATGGAGGCTCGGATAGAGCCGCCAGTCGCCGATCCGGGTGCCGTCCCGCAGGGAATCCTGTTTCACATCCGTTTTGGGGATCATTTTGATCGCTCCTGAACGGAAGCTATAACTTGTTGTTTTTATGATTTTTTTACTTCCTTCGGGAAATCTTAGTCCGTTTCTCGGGTTTTATCCAGCGCGCCGGCCTATTCCTGGTCCCGAACGGGCGGCACTTATTCCATCACCATCTCGCGCCGCGACCGGCGCCTGGAGGGACATCATGACCCGAGTGGCGATTGTGCAGGTTCCGCCGGTGTTCCTGGACCGGGAGCGGACCATCGGCAAGGCCGTCGGCCTGGTGGACGAGGCCGTGGCCGGCGGCGCGGAGCTGGTCATCTTTCCGGAAGCCTTCATCCCCGGCTACCCGGCCTGGATCTGGCGGCTGCGGCCCGGCGGCGACTGGACCCTGAGCGAGGCGCTGCATGGGCGGCTGCTGGACAACGCCGTGGACCTGGAGCGTGGCGACCTGGCCCCGCTCCAGGAGGCCGCCCGGCGGCACCGGGTCGGCGTCGTTTGCGGCCTGAACGAGCGCGACGGGCGGCTCGGCCGGGCGACCCTCTACAACACCATCGTCGTCATCGGCCCGGACGGCGCGGTGATCAACCGCCACCGCAAGCTGATGCCCACCAACCCGGAGCGGATGGTGTGGGGCTTCGGGGACGCCTCGGGGCTGAAGGTGGTGGAGACCCCCGCCGGCCGGGTGGGGACGCTGCTGTGCTGGGAGAACTACATGCCCCTGGCCCGCTACGCCCTCTACGCCCAGGGCATTGAGCTCTACATCGCCCCCACCTACGACAGCGGCGACGACTGGATCGAAACCCTGCGCCACATCGCCCGGGAGGGGTGCTGCTGGGTGCTGGGCAGCGGCACGGTCCTGCGGGTGCGCGACCTGCCCGGGGACTTCCCCGAGCGGGCCGGGCTCTACCCCGAGGGGGAGGACTGGATCAACCCGGGCGACTCGGTCGTCATCGCCCCGGGCGGGGCGATCGTCGCCGGCCCGCTGCGCAGCGAGGAGGGCATCCTCCAGGCCGACATCGACCCCGGGCGGGTGGGCATCGCCCGGCGCACCCTCGACGTGGTGGGTCACTACGCCCGTCCCGATATCTTCACCCTCAAGGTGGACACCCGGCCGCAAACCCCGGTGGATCTCGGCGGCGAAGGCTGAGCGGCGGCCGCGCCCGCGACAGGAGAACCGAAATGGCGACTCACGACATCAGCCGGCGCGGCTTCACCCGCTGGCTCGCCGGCGGCCTGCTGGCGGGCGCCTGCCCGGAGCTGGCCCTGGCCGGCGCCGTCAAGCCGGCCCCGCCCGTGCGGCTGCGCGCCGCCGCCATCCAGATGACGCCGAAGCTCGCCGACGTGGAGGCGAACCTGGCCCAGGCCGAGCAACTGGTGCGCGCGGCCCGGCAGCAGGGCGCGGAGTGGATCATCCTGCCGGAGATGTTCACCAGCGCGGCGGCCTTCCACCCCGACATGCTCGCCGCCATCCGGCCCGTGGACGGCGCGCCCGCGCGGCTGCTGCAGCGACTGGCCCGGGAGCTCGACGCCGTGGTCGGCGGCTCGTTCCTGGCCCGCCACGGCGACTCGGTCCACAACACCTTCCTGCTGGTCTTTCCCGACGGGTCGGTACAGCGGCACGACAAGGACCACCCCACCTACTGGGAGAACTGCTACTACCGGGGCGGCGAGGACGACGGCGTGCTGGAGACGCCGCTGGGCGGGGTCGGCTCCGCCCTGTGCTGGGAGCTCATCCGCAGCGGGACCGCGCGGCGCCTGCTGGGCCGCGTGCGGCTGGTGGTGGGCGGCTCCTGCTGGTGGACCCTGCCGGACGGGGACAACGGCGACAGCCCGTTCCGGGCGGCGAACCTGGCCATGGCCCGGACCGCCGCCCCCCGGCTGGCGCGGATGCTCGGCGTGCCGGTCGTCCACGGCGCCCACGCGGGTCCCTTCAACGGCTTCTACAGCCCCGAGCTGCCCGACGTGGCCTACGACTCCTCCTACCTGGGCGAGGCGATGATCGTCGACGCCCGGGGCGACGTCCTCGCCCGGCGACCGGCCGCCGAGGGCGCGGGGGTGGTGGTGGCGGATGTCGACCTGCCCGTGGCGGCCGCGCCCCTGGAGCCGGTCCCGGAGCGGTTCTGGATCCCGGAGGAGATGCCCGAGCCCTGGAAGGCGTCCTGGGAGCGCTGGTTCGGCAAGGGCGGGCACTACTACGCCGCGGTCACCGAGCCCTTCCTGCGGACCGGTGAGGTCAGCGAATACGTTCCGGAGTACCTGCTCTGAGCCGAACGGGGCTCAGGAGCGGAACAGCCGCGGGTTGCGCTCGATGAACTTCCGGATCCAGGCCTCGATGAACGAGTGCTCCCGGCGCACCATGTACCACCAGCCGAAGACGCTGACGGACAGGGCGCCCAGGGAATCGACAATCAGGTCCCACATGGTGTCGGTCAGGCCGGACGGATCGCCCAGCATCGGCTTCTGCATCCCGGTGCCGGCTATCCGATCCATGGCGAACTCGAAAATCTCCCACAGCACGCCCGCCGAGACGGCGAACAGGAATGCGAACAGGGCGACGAAGCGCGGGCGCAGGTGCAGGTCCACCCGCCGGCTCTCGTTCAGCACGTAGACGAGCAGGAAGCCGAGGATGCCCAGCAGCAGGCCGGAGCTGGCGTGCAGGGCGATGTCCCACCACCAGATGCGCTCGTAGTAGCTGCGGATCTCCCCGAGGAACAGCGCCGCGAAGACGAACACGACGGTGAGCACCTGGAATTCGGACGGGACGTACACCCGGAAGCGGCGGCCGATGGCGGCCGGCACCAGCGTCAGGGCCATGATGGACAGCACCAGGACCGCGGTGATCCACTGCCGGTCGCGGAGGACCAGGACCAGCTCCACCGCCATGACGAGCTGCAGCACGGCCACGACCCAGCGGTGAACGCGGGCGGGCAGATCGATCGCGCCCCCGCCCGTCGACGGCGATGGCCTTTCCGAACCTTTCATTTCCCCGTTTCCCCTCCCGAATCGGCCCGGCGCGGGAACGCCGCGGCCGAGTCCCGGCTCCACCCGCCCCCGTGTTTGGCTATGGTTATGGTAAGCACCGGTTTTCCAGCATAGCAGGCCGCCCATGCGTGAACCCGACCTGATCAGCTGCACGGAGGCCGTCACCCTGCCCGGATTGTTGCAGTGCCGGATGGCACGCACGCCGGACCTCGCCGCCTACCGGGAGTACGACGCCCGGCAGGGGGCGTGGCGAACGTGGACGTGGGGGGAGATGGGCGCCCTGGTGGGCCGCTGGCAGCAGGCCCTCGCCGCCGAGGCGCTGGAGCCGGGCGACCGGGTGGCCATCCTGGCGCCCAACGGCGTGGCGTGGGTGGCCTGCGAGCAGGCGGCGCTGGGCCTGGGGCTGGTGGTGGTGCCCCTGTACGTGGCGGACAACCCCGGCAATATCGCCTACCTGCTCGCCGACAGCGGCGCGCGCTTCCTGCTGGCGGGAAAATCCGCCCTGTGGGCCGACCTCGCCCCCCTGCGGGAGCGTTTTCCGGATCTGCGCACGGTGGTCTGCCTGGAGGAGCTCGAGGCCGCATCCCGGCCGGTGAAGGTCCGCCCGGCCGGCGGCTGGCTGCCGGCGGCGGCGGCGGAGCCGCAGCCCGGACCTTCCGATCCCGACGCCCTGGCCACCCTCGTCTACACCTCCGGCACCACCGGCCCGCCCAAGGGGGTGATGCTCTCCCACCGCAACCTGCTCTGGAACGCCGAGGCGGCGGGGCGCATCATCCCCACCTACCACGACGACGTTTTCCTCTCCTTCCTGCCCCTGTCCCACACCCTGGAACGCACCCTGGGCTACTACCTGCCCATGCTGTGCGGCAGCCAGGTGGCCTACGCCCGCTCGATCAACACCCTGGCCGAGGACCTGCGCACCATCCGCCCCACGGTGATGATCTCGGTGCCGCGCATCTACGAGCGCTTCCACCGGGCGGTGCGGGCCGGGGTGCGCGAACGGGGCCCGTTCGCCGAGCGGCTGCTGGACCGGGCCGTGGCGGTGGGCTGGCGGCGCTACCAGCACGGCCAGGGTCGCGGGCCGGCGCCGGGACCGCTGGACCGGCTCCTGTGGCCCCTGTTGCGCCGACTGGCGGCGGCCCCGGTGCTGGAGCGCCTCGGCGGGCGGCTGCGGGTGGCCATCAGCGGCGGCGGACCGCTGGACGAGTCCATCGCCCGCTTCTTCCTCGGGCTGGGGCTGCACCTGCTCCAGGGCTACGGGCTGACGGAGACATCCCCGGTCATCACCGCCAACGCCATCGACGACAACGACCCGTTCTCGGTGGGCTTCCCGCTGCCCGGGCTGGAGGTGCGCACCGGCCCCGCGGGCGAGCTGCTGGTCCGCGGACCCGGCGTGATGCAGGGCTACTGGGGCCGCGCCGAGGCGACCCGGGAGGCCATCGACGGGGAGGGCTGGCTCCACACCGGCGACGTGGCGGAGCTGCGCGAGGGCCGGATCTTCCTGCGCGGGCGCATCAAGGACATCCTGGTGACCTCCACCGGCGAGAAGATCCCCCGTCCCGACCTGGAGGCGGCGGTACTGCGCGATCCCCTCTTCACCCAGGTGCTGGCCATCGGCGAGGCGCGCCCCTACGTGGCCCTGCTGACGGTGCTCGACCCGGAGCAGTGGCGCGCCTTCGCCGGGGAGCTGGGCCTGGCGCCCGACGACCCGGCCGCGCTGCGGGCCAGGCCGGTGACGCAGGCGGTCCTGCGGCGGGTCAACGCCCAGCTGGAGGATCTCCCCGGCTACGCCCGGGTGCGGGCGGTGCACCTGTCGCTGGAGCCGTGGACGGTGGAGGCGGGCCTGCTCACGCCCACCCTGAAGCTGAAGCGCCACGTGCTGGAGGAGCGCTTCGAGGAAGCCATCCGCGGCCTCTACGCGGACCACGGCTGAGTGTTGCCGGGCGTTGCCCGCCGCTCAGGCGGAACGCCGGCGGGCCAGCACCAGCGCCGCGCCCGCCAGGGCCAGGATCACCACCCACAGGCGCAGGCCCAGCGGCCCGTCGCCGCCGATGCCGCCGCGCGCCAGGCTGGCCAGCCCGTAGCAGAGGATGACCGAGCCGGCCACGGCCCGCCACGGCGCCAGCGGCGCCGCGGCGCCCCCCCGCGCCCCCTGCTCGAAGCGGGCGAAGACCGCCAGGAAGGGCCACAGCACCAGCCCGAGGACGAGATCCCACAGCGGCCGGGTCGCCCACCAGGCGCCGCTGCCGGGAAACAGCCCCAGCCCCGCGCCGCCGAGCAGGTTGGCCGCGCCGATGACCAGCACCATGGCGGTGAGGTGCCACAGGTAGAGGGTCATGATGTAGCCGTTCACCAGCACGGTGAAGGTCCAGGGGCCGGGGCGCTCCAGCCAGCGGCGCATGGGCGCCTGCAGGCTGAGCAGCAGCCCGGCGTGGAACAGCCCCAGCGCCAGCAGCGCCAGGGTGGGCGGCTGGCTGTTGGAGACCTCCTCCCCCGGCACCCCCACCATGCTCGCCGGATAGCCGGCCACGGCGACCAGCGCCACCAGCACCGCCAGGCCCAGCGCCGCCCAGGGCAGCGACCGGGCTGGAGTGGCGAATCCGCCCGCCTGCCAGTGGTAGCCGAGCTGGTGCATGGCCAGCCAGATGAAGCCGTAGTTGACCCAGCGCAGCAGCGGGAAGACCGTGAAGCCCACCAGGTCCACCACCACGGCGCCCAGGGCCAGCACCCAGAAGGAGGCGAGCCCGAACCGGCGCCAGACCCGGTGGCTGACGGGGACCGCCACCACCACCAGCACGTAGACCGAGAGGAACCACACGGGGATGAGCGCGGCCTGGGAGCCGAGCCGGATGTTGACCGGCTGCACGCCGGCCCGGTGGCCCAGCGCCGCCAGCAGCGCCCAGAACAGCAGCAGCAGGACCAGCGGCGCCACCAGCCGCCGCAGCCGCACCGCCACCCACTCGGCGTAGGTCCGGCCCGAGCGCCGGGCCGAGGCCCAGGAGGCGGCGTTGGCGTAGCCGCCCACCATGAAGAACACCGGCATCACCTGGAAGGCCCAGGTGAGCCAGCGGGTCCAGGGCACCACCCGCAGCAGATCGCCGATCTGCAGGGCCCCCTCCGCGTAGTAGGGCGCCGCCATCAGCCAGTGGCCCAGCACCACCACGGTGATGGAGACGGCGCGCAGGAAGTCCACGTAGCGGTTGCGCCGCGCGGGCGCGCGCCCGGCCAGCTCCCCCGCCCGGGACCACAGCCCGCGCCGTGCCGCTTCCGTCCCGCCTGCCGGCATCTCGCTCCCTCCCGCATCCGGTGCCCCTGTGAGGGGTATAGCACCCGGGGGGGGATCGGGCCACGCACCGCGCCGAACCCGCACCCGGTCAGGCGGGCGGGGACGGCACGGGAAAATCCCACGCCTCGATGCCGAACTCCTCGAAGGCCGCCTGCTCCACCCAGCGGCACCAGGGGGAGTCGCCATGCCGCTCCAGGTAGACCCGACGGGCGATCACCGCCAGCGCCAGGCGCAGCTCGAAGCGCTCGGCGAGCCGGAATCCCTCCACCCGGGGCAGCCGCGGCAGCAGCACATGGCGCTGGATTTCCCGCCGGATGCGGCGCACGTCCACCACCCCGTCCAGGAACGCCACCCACTCCCGGTCGAACACCAGCCCGTCCTCCTCCCGCCTCGGGATCGGGACGGAAACGGCGCGGGAGACCGGCGCGCCGCGGTAGCGCAGCACCGGCGCCGGCTCGCCCGCCCCCGTCTCCAGCGCGTCGGCGGGCGGCGACAGCAGCCGCGGGCGGTCGGCGATGGCGGGGTCCCGCAGCATCCCGCCCGCCGCCAGGCGGTAAAGGTTGAAGTAGCGGGGAATGGCGTCGAAGACCAGCAGCCAACTGGGCGTGCGCCCGGCCCGCAGGGCCCGGTGGACCAGCAGCTCGTAGATGCCGGCGTAGACCGCCAGCCGGGGCAGGGGATCGTCGCCGGCCACCGGCTTGTAGTGGCGGTAGAGCTCGGCCATCTCCCAGGGCCGCACGCTGCGCCGGAGGCGGTACTGGCACTCGAGGTAGCGGGCGCGGAAGCCGTCCAGGCTCGCCCCCGGCGGGAAGCTCCCCGGCCGCCAGCGGTTCTCCAGCGGCAGCCCCACCGGCCCGCCCCCGTCCCGTTCCCCGATGTCCACCGCCACGCTGATGGCGCAGCGGATGTCGCCCGCCGCCGTGAGCGCGGCGAGATGGACCGTGCCCGGGCGGTCGTCGTGGGGGTTGACCTCGATGCCGCGGGCGGTGTCCGGGGCGACCGCGGTGCAGTAGATGGGCCGTCCGCCCGCCAGGACGGCGTAGCGCCCCTCCAGCAGGCGCCGGTAGAGCACCGGGTCGGCGATCTCCCGGACGGAGAGCTCGCGAAACGGCAGTCCGAGCGTGAAGGCGTGGACCTCCAGCCGTCCCGCCCTGCCGGTCAGCGCGCCCAGGAACAGGGAGGACATGGCGCCGCGTCCCGTACCGCGCGACCCGCTGGCGCGGGGACGGCAGCGTGCCCCGCCGCCCCGCCGCCCGGAGGGTTCCGGCGGACGGCGCGGGGAAAAGATAAGCAGTTCATAAGGTTCTGGAAAGGAAACAACGCCCGGACCTCCCTAGCCTTGATCGACAGGCGCGGCGGCCGCGTCCCGGCGCGCCGCCGGGCCGGTTTCACCGGCATCCGATCAAACTATAGAGGAGGAACGACCATGCCGTTCGTCAACGTGACAACCGCCAGGGGCCTGCTGAACACGGAGGAGAAGCGGGCGCTGCAGACCCGGATCACCGATTTGCTGGTGGAGATCGAGGGGAAGGGAAACCCGGCTTTCCGCCCCTTCGTCTGGGTCCTGATCGAGGAGCGGGAGCCGGAGGACTGGTGCCTGGGCGGAACCCCGGTCACCGGCGGGCTGATCGGGCGGCTGATCGGCGGCCCGGAAGAGGCGGCGACAGGCACCTGAAGCCGCCGGCGGGAGGCGGGCCCCGCCCCTTCGGCGAGGAAGGGGGCGGGGCCCGGGCCTCCGGGCTCAGTGGGCGTGCGCCTCCGCGGCCACCTGCTCCCCGCCATGCTCGTGCCCGCCGGCCGCCGCGACGGCGGAGTGGACACCCTCCACGTAGTGGATGTACTGGACGTAGTCCTTCACGAAATCGCGGCCCTCGGCGACGCTGTTCCCGGCCTGCGCCCGCGCCTTCACGGCGGCGGCGAAACGCTCCCGGACGCTGTCCTCGAACTTCCGGGTGATCCTGGCCACCAGCTCGTCGATGTCGCCCTCCACCAGCGCGGCGTCGGCCGCCATCACCGCCGGATCGATGCCGCCCGCCGGCTTGATGCCGGTGAAGGGCGCCCCCTCGGCGGCGCGGTGGACCTTGACCAGCGTCGCGAACAGCTGGTGGTCGGCGAACTCCTGCGCCTCTCCGCCGAGCTTGCGCACGCGCACGGCCTTGTCGAACACCGCCTTGACCTGGCCCTCGTCCGCGGCGGGCACCCATTTCAGCAGCGGGGTGACATCGCCCCGGTCCAGGGCGGTCATGGCCTCCTTGATGACCGGGCCGTCCATGGAGTCGCAGTGCGCGGATGCGCTGTTCACCACGGACAGGCTGAGCGCGGTGGCCGCGACGAGGGCATAAAGGCTGTTGCGAAGTACCGGTTTCATGGCAGTTCTCCTTGGTTCACGTTGGGTTGACTGTTTCGCCAGCGAAGCCTGCGGGGCGGGCCGGCCGCCCTTGTGCACACTTCCTGGGGAACCATGCTAGGTAAACCGCCAGGCCGGGTCGTTCGGGAAGGGGAATTCGTACGTTCCGGCGAAACCCGTGTAAACGCATAAGTTTCAACAGGTTGCGGGTTCGATCCCGGTCGATCCGAAAGTCGAACCGCGGAGATGGCCGGATGCGGGCCGGGAAAGAGGGTGTTCCAGCAGCCCGAGGGACTTGAGCGATCGTAGCGAGCCGAGTGGGAGAGCGAGGACAGACGGGGGCGATTTCGAGGCGATAGCGGGTCCAGGTAACGAAACATCGGCCCCCTATGGACCGCTGTCCCGCCGGCGCAGTCGATCAGACTCAAGTCCGACAGGCTGTCAGGCCGGCCGCGCCCGGTACTGGCTCGGGGTCATCCCCGTGGCCTTCTTGAAGGCGGTGTTGAACACCGACTTCGAATTGAAGCCGGAGTCGTACATGATCTGCAGGATGCTGTCGCTGTTGTCCCCGTCCTCCAGTCGCCGCCGCGCCTCCTCCAGGCGGTAGCCGCTCACGAACTCGAAGAAGTTCTGCCCGAAGCCCTGGTTGATGGCCCGGGACAGTTCGCGGGGCGGCAGCTCCAGCTGCCGGGCCAGCTGCTCCACGGTGAGGTTGGAATGGAGGTAGGGCCTGGCCTCCGCCATGTGCCGGGCCAGGCGGTCGAGAAGCGCGCGGTCGGGTGAGGGCGCCGCGGCCGTTTCCGGCCCGGCCGCCAGCAGCTCCGCCTCCTCGGCGCTGAGCCCGGAGAAGATGATGGGCTGGCGCAGGGCGTTGAGCAGCAGGTAGTTGATGAACAGGAAGCCGGTGACGGCGCCGATGGCGACCACCCACCCGGCGCTGGCGCTGCTCTTGAACACGTGGGCGGAGAGGCAATAGAACATGCTGACGGTCCAGACCACCGAGTAGCCGATCAGCAGGATGCGCAGCCAGGCCAGCTGCTTGTTCTCGATGTTGGAGAAGACCTGGCGGACGTCGACCCCGAAGCGGTTGATGGTGCGGATCGTGGCGTAGAGGTAGCCGAGGAAGACCAGGTGGATGGCCACGGCCAGCAGGGGCGAGGTCAGCACGCCCGGATGATCCCGCTGCTGGAGGATCTGCAGCTTCACCTCCACGGGCTGCAGGTAGTACTCCACCAGGAAGATCGCCGCGACGACCCAGAACAGCAGGGTATGGACCGCGTGCTGCCAGCGCAGCCTGAAGTCGTGGTACATCAGCGACCTGGCGTACAGGTAGAGGGTGCCCGCCTGCAGCAGGCCCAGCAGCGTGCCGAGGTAGGCGAAGTTCGGGTGCCGCAGCGCCAGCCCCGTCCCGTAGAGGAAGATCTCCGCCAGCCCCGCGGCGAAGCAGATCACCGTGGCCAGCAGCAGGCGGTTGCTCACCAGGCCGAAGTTCCCCGGCAGCAACAGGAACACCGCCAGCACCAGGGACTGGATGATGCTGGTGATGAGCAGGATGTCCGTGATGCTCAGATACACGCCGCGCCCGACCGTTTCGCCGTCTCCTGCCCGGCTGCGCCGGGTCCCGGGGACGATTGTACCCCGGCGGCGCTGAAAGCCGACCGCCGCCGTTGGCTCCGCCCACTTCCCGCCCGCGCGAACGGTGAAGGCCCCGATCGCGCAGGAGGCTTCATCCGAGATCAGCCCCGGGGTGGCGTTGGCCACCTCGCCGGGCTCCCCGCAGAGCCCGGGCGGGACACCGCCGAGGAGACGTTGACGATGGCGCCGCCCGGTGGCCCCCTTTGGTCATCGCAGCACGGTGCGTGCGTTGAGCGCCTGGAGCGGGCGATTGTTGGGGTGGTGCATCACGTGGGCGAACGCCTCCACCTGGGCCCTGGAGACCGTCACCGGCTGCTTCATCACCAGCCACAGGACCCCCTCGGTGCAGGGCGGCGCCGGCCGCCAGCACCATGCAGGCGATGATCACGGTTCGTTTCATGCAACGTCTCCTTGTCATGGGAAGGTCCCCGTCGCGCCCAGGCCGTTCCGGGGCGCGCTGCCGATGGTAAACAGGTTCGGGATTCGTTGCGTGAAGAGACGGTCAAGATACGGCGGACCGGGCTGGAGCCCCGGGAGTCTCCCCCGGCGAGGCGAGCGCGGGAGCCGGCCGTCCGCCGTCGCCTCAGCCCGGGGCCCACTCCATCCTGACGCCCTGGTGCAGAATGGCGTAGACCCGGTTGCGCAGCCCGTTGGCCTCGCTGGAGGTGAGCGTGCGCACCGGGTGGCGGATGGTGAGGCGCAGCAGCACGTTCTTCTGCCCGGGGCACATACCCATGCGCTCGCGCGCCGCGGCCGGCAGGGCGTCCCAGGGGGTCTCATCCAGGATGTCCAGGCTCTCCAGCTGGTCCAGGCCCTCGCCCATGGCCTCGCGGACGCGATCCCCCAGCTCCTCGGGGGTCAGCGCAGCCGGCACCGCCACCGAGAGATCCCGGCGGATGGCCGGCTGGTTGGAGACCGCGCGGTAGGGAGCGAGGTCCTGCATCTGCCGGGCGACGCGGGGGTCCTCCGTGCGCAGCAGGCGGATGTCGTCGATGCCCTTGCGCACCATGAGCAGGCGATCCAGCCCCAGCCCCATGGCCAGCCCGCTGACCCGCTCCGGGTCCATGCCGGCGAGGGCGAGCACGGACGGGGCCGCCAGCCCGCATTCGCCGACCTCCACCCAGGCGCCGCCCACCTCCACGTCGATCTGGAGCCCGTCGGTGGTGTAGGGATGGATCGCCGTCGGCGTCCGGTAGCGGTAGCCGGGCAGCGCCGCCTGCATGGCCAGGCGCACCATCTCCGTCAGGTCGTCCCGGGTCAGGCGGGTCCGCCGGGCGATGCGCCAGATATCGAGCTGGTGCGGCTCGCCCACGTGCAGGCGATCGATGGTGTCGCGCCGATAGACCAGCCCCGGGCAGACCAGCAGGAGATCCTGGGGCGGGTCCGGCGCCAGGCCGCGCAGGATGCCGGGAATCTGGGCGGACATGTGGGAGCGGAGCATGTAGGCGTCGCTGAGGTAGCGGGTGTAGCGCGCATCCCGCGCGGCCGCCCCGGGCGGGTAGCCGAGGCGGTCGTAGTTGTCGTCCACCGCCACCACCGGGGTATGCCGCAGGATGAGGCGCGGACAGCCCCACTGCTTGCCGAGGCAGATGTGGATGTCCGCCAGCAGGTGCTGCATGGCGTGGGGGCCCTGCAGGGGGTCGGTCAGATCGCGCAGGTGAAGGGCGCGGAGCAGGGCCGCGTGATCGATACGGGATTTCATGGTGCTCTCCTGGAACCGGAATCGCCATGGCCGGAAAACAGAACGCCCCCGGGTTCGGGAACCCGGGGGCGTTGCCTGGCTGAAAGCCCGGAGAGCGCAGTTGGCCGTTATCTGCGCGCGCACGCCGCCGTGTCCCTGTGAACAGGAACCCGGGAGCGGCTAAATCGCTGCGTGCGGTAAACGGCCATGTCTGCCTTCATGAACAGGTTTCAAGGAACGTAACGGGAGGGCCCCGGGCAAGTCAAGCCCCCCAGCGCCCGGTCCGCGCTCAGCGCCGGGCGGCCTCGAGCCGGCGCTCGAGGCCCTTCAGGTCGCCCAGCACCCAGACCTCGGCGATGCGCTCGCCGCGGAAGGTGAACAGGGCGCACCCATCCCAGGCGATCCGCTCGCCGGTGGGCGGATAGCCCAGGAACTCGCCGCGGTGGATGCCCGTGAAGCGCATCCGGGCGAAGACCCGCTCGCCCTCCGCCACCAGGTCGTGGATGATGCAGCGGTAGTCGCCCAGCGCGGCGTGCACCCGGTCCACGTACTCCGCGAAACCGGCGTGCCCCCGCTTCTCGTCCCCCAGGGAGCCGCGAAAGGCGCAGTCCTCGTGCAGCACCGAGGGGATGGCCGAGTGGTCATGGGCGTCCCACAGCACCGCGTAGAAGCGGCGCACCTGCGCCTTCATCCGCTCCAGGTCCGCGCTCACCGCCTCACTCGCCAACCGTTCTGACCCATGCCTTCTCCTCACCTCAGCCGGCGCGGCCCGGAAACGAAATCTCCAGCACGACGCAGCCGGTGTCGGTCCTGAACGGCCCGTGCAGCTCTCCCGGCGGCCGGCTCGCGTAGTGGCCCGCCTCCAGCCAGAGATCGAAGGCCGCGTCGTGGAGGCGCCCGCTGACGATGAACACCTCCTCGGGGTAGGGATGGCTCTTGCCGCCGAAGGCCGTGGTGTCCGCCCCCGGCAGAAAACGGGTCAGGCGCGTGTACTCGCCCGTCTCCGGATCGATGCTCAGGGTCAGCTCCTCGGCCATGCCCTCCAGCCCCTTGACGGGCGACCAGCGCTCCCGCGCCCCGGGGCCCAGCGTGTTCCAGTAGGTGGCGGTGGACTTGCTCATGGGTGACTCCGGTCTCCGTGGCAAAGGAAAATTCGTACGGCCGGGAGTGATTGTATCGGACAGGCTCCTAGGGGGAGAGGATGACGAACAGCCCCGTCGCGAACAGCAGGCCGGCCGCCGCCCGGTTCATCGCCCTCCCCGCCCCGGCGCCGATGAGCAGGCCCGCCCGGTGGGCGGCGTAGGCATAGCCGAGCTTCACGCCGCCCACCGCCAGGATCGTCGTCGCCGACACGGCCGCGACATCCAGACGGGTCAGCGCATCCAGGCTCACGAACGCGGGCAGGAGGCCGAAGTAGAACAGCACCGCCTTCTGGTCGGCCAGGGTGACGAGCAGGCCGGTCAGAAAGCTCGCCGGCAGGGAGGCGCCCACGGCCTGCGCCCCTGCGGCGCGCCCTGTCCCCGATCGCCACAGGGCGACGCCCAGCCCGATGAGGCAGGCGCCGCCGAGCAGGCGAACCAGGCCGAAGAGTCCGTCCAGCGCCTCCACCAGCAGCGCCAGCCCGAACAGAGCCAGCAGGATGAACAGCAGGTCGCCGGCCACCACCCCCAGGGCGGTGAAGGCCCCGTGGACGAATCCCAACGACGCCGCCCGCGCCGTGACCGTCAGCACGCTGACGCTCGGAACCGCCGCCAGCACGGCCATGGCGGCGAACAGGGCGGCCATGCCGGCGGGCGTCACGCGGCGTGCCCCGCGGGATGACGCCGCCCGTCAGCCGGCATGGGCGGGAGGGGCACTCCGGCGGCAGACCGCGACACCCCGGATCGACAACCACAGGGCGAAGGAGGTCTCGGTCAGCACCGGCACGATGTAGAGGAACGCGATGGCGGGCGCGAGGTCCGGAAACAGGAAGCGGGCGAGGCTTCCCGCCAGGTAGACCGCGCCCGCCGCCATCAGGCCGTAGCCGAAAATTCCGGGGAACAGGACCGAGCGGACCACCAGCCGGCCGAGCGCGAGGCAGGAGAGGCCGAAGAACAGCAGCCCGAGGTCGTAGCCGTGGCTGTGGAGATCCAGGAACAGCAGCGCCAGGGCGTTCGACGGCTCCGGCTGCAGGGCCCCCGCGTAAACGGCGCCCTCCAGGACCAGCACGGCGGCATGGTAGTTGAGCAGGTTCAGCCCCAGCACGGCGGCCTGGGTGAGCCGGAAGGCGGCCGCCATGAGGGCCAGTGTCCTGCCGGCCGGCCTGAGCAGCACGTAGAAGAGCACGGCGACGGCGACGTCGCACAGCAGCATGAGGGCGTCGGCGGCGAAGCCGAGCCGGAACAGCCCCGGGTTGGCCAGGATGTTGGCGGCGGTGGCGGAGGCGTCGCCCGCCACGATGAGTCGCGAGCGGACGAGCGCCTCGCCCGAGATGCCGCAGACGATGATGACCAGGTAGAGCAGCCCGGCCGTTCTCGCAAGGGTCACCGGCGCTGCCTCGGGTGTGCGGACCTTCAAGTCGAATTCTCCCTCGTCGGGCGCCGGTTCGTGCCGGCCGTCTTACCGGGGACGCACGCGCAGCCACTGCTTCCGCGTGATGCGCCACTCCATCGGCCGCCACCCCCGGGCCGACATCCACTCCGGCGCGGGCCCGGGCGCCGCCGTGGCCCCGAAGGCCTCCAGGAGGCGGACCATGGAGCGGTTGGCGCTCACGGTGCGGCCGTGGAGCGTCCGCAGCCCCAGCGCACCGAACCCGAATCCGGCCAGGGCCTGCAGCACCTCGATGGCGTAGCGGTAGCGTCCCCAGAACGCCGGCGCCAGCTCGATGCCCAGCTCCCCCGTGCCGGGCCCCGAGCCGGCGGTGCGCAGGCCGCAGCAGCCAACCAGCGTCTGTGCGTCGTCACGTCGGACAATGGCCAGCTGGTTGTTGCGCCTCGGCCGCTCGGCGGCCCACTGCCCGAACAGCGCCAGCAGCTCGCCGGCATGCCCGGGGCGGGACGCCTCGGGTCCGTACAGGGCGAGAAAGCGCGGATCGGCGTGGTAGGCCTCGAAGGCCGGCGCGTCCTCCGCCACGAAGTCACGGAGCAGGAACCTGCGGGTCTCGATCTCCATACTCGCGCTCCCGTTCCGGCCTCGACCCTGTTGCCGTGGGTGCGGGTGTGTCTCCCTGCGTTCTGCCGGAATGGCCGGAAACCCCGTTCATTCTAGACGACAATCCGGCAGGTCACTGTCCCGGAGCCCCGTGCACCGTGTCCCAGTCAGTCCGCTCGCCGGGGGCGCCGCCGGCCGCCGCGATCACCCGAACGCGCCACCCCTCACCTGGGCGGCGATGGCCTCCGCGGCGGCATCGATGGTCTCGCCCACGTGGGCGTACTGCCGGGAGAAGGGCGGCCACTTCTCACCCAGGCCGAGGGCGTCGTTGATGACCAGCACCTGTCCGGGAATCGCCACGCTGACCCATGACGCGGGCCGATGCCCGCCCTCAGGCGGGGCCGGGATTCGCCACCTCGATGAGATTTCCGTCCGGATCCCGGAAGTAGACCGAGGTGATGGGACCCGTGGCGCCGGTGCGCCGGACCGGCCCCTCCAGGACGACGGTGCCGGCGGCCCGGAGGTGGTCGAGCACTCGGCCGATGGGCACGGAGGTCAGGAGGCAGAGGTCGGCGGATCCCGGCGTCGGAGCCTTGGCCTTCGGCTCGAATTCCTGGCCGTGCCGATGCAGGTTGATCTTCTGCGACCCGAAGGTCAGGGCCCTTCTCCCGCCCGCGAAGGTGGCGACCCCCATCCCGAGCACCCGCGCGTAAAAGGCGCAGGCCGCCTCGATGTCCCTCACCGTGAGGACGAGATGATCGATCGCGTCGACGTGCATGGCTCCGGCCTGTTCCCCAATCCGTTGCGCAGCGACTCGGGCGGAACCGGCCGGCGGGTTCGATCCGGCGCCCTCCGCGGTGCCCTGCCGGCGCTCCCCGAGGTAGGCCGGCGCCTGCGCATGGTGCCCGTATCCGCCGTAGCGGGTCGACGCCGGGTAGTACTCGGCGCGGAACTGCACCTGCCCCGCCGCGTCCTCGCCGGAGACGTCGGCGATGAATGCGAGCATGAGATCGATGCCTGCCGATATGCCGGCGGAAGACCAGAGATTGCCGTCGCGGACGAAGCGCGCCTCCACCACCTCCACGTCGCCCAGGGCCCGCAGCCGTTCGAGTGACCCCCAATGGGTCGTCGCCCGTCTTCCCGACAGCAGGCCGGCGGCGTGGAGGATGAACGACCCGGTGCAGACGGAGAGCACGGCCCGGCACTGCTTCGCCCGGCTTGCGACGAAGTCCACCAGTACCGGGTTGCCAACCTCCCTGCGCGTACCCCGCCCCCCGGGCACGAGCAGGTAGTCGAGCCTCGGGCAGTCCGCGAAGGAGACGTGGGGATTGATCGACAGGCCCTTGGCGCATGTGACCGGGGATTCCGACTCGCTGACGAGAAGACAGTTCTCCGGGCCGTTGGCGACCTCGCGCCATACGGTGAGCATCTCCCACGGGCCCACGAAGTCGAGTTCCTCGACGCCGTCGAATACCAGGATTCCGAAATTCATCACCCCCTCCAGGGTTCTCGGAAATGGCGCTTCAGGCGCGCCCGCATCCATCGATGCCGTTCGGGCAGGCCCTGAGCCGGGCCCGCCCGACGGCCGCCCCCTTCACGCGACCGGCTGCGAGGCGCCGCCCACCATCCCGCCCGTCGTGAGATAGTGGTTTATCGTCGTCTCGAAGTGCTGCATGAAGCCGGCGAAGTGCTCTGCGGTGAATTCCTCCACCATCTTCTCGCCCGCTTCACCGAGCGCCGTGTGCTCGTAGGAAACGCAGGCGGTCGTGGAGCCGCCGTCACCCGGATGGAGCCGGATGGAGAACCTGCTCACGGCGACCCCGGGCACCGTCCTGTACATCTCCACGAACCGGTCCGGTTCGTGGCTCGTGACGATCCAGATGGCGTCACTCGGCGTTTCCGGTTCGACAAAGATGCAGTCACGCTCCATCACGCCCGACTCCGACACCACGAGCCGGGGCTCCCAGCCGGGTATCCACTCGGTCTCCCGGACCGGGCACAGCAGGGGGAAGACCCTGTCGGGCGTCGCCTTCCAGGTCTGCACGCAGCTCTGTTTCCGCCGCCTGGGCTTCATAATCTTCATCGGCACTCTCCTCATGGTCCATGAATCCGCGATATCCCATCGCGGTGAGGACCCTAAGGCGTGAAGCCGTAGACAGGTCAAACCCGGACGGCTACGGCCGTCGCCCGGGGGGCTCAGCGCGCCGGCTCCCCCGCTCCGCCGGCGGTCTCCTTCCCCAGATCCAGCACATGGATCCCGTAGGGAACGCCGCAGATCTCCGGCGCCTCCCGCTCGTAGCGGAAACCCATCCGCCCGTAGAGGGAGAGCGCCGCGGTCATGATGGGGCTGGTGTGCAGGGCGATCAGCGGCGCCCCGTCCCGGGCGGCGCGGCGGATGCACTCCCGGGTCAGCGCGCGCCCGATGCCCCGGCCCCGGAGCTCCGGGTCCACCACCAGCATGCGCAGGACGGCCCACGACCGCTCGAAGAACGGCGCCTTCTCCCGACCGGGACCGGCATAGGCCACCGCGCCGGCGACGCGATTGCCCACCCGGGCCACGATGAGCTCGGCGGAGCCCGCCAGGGCCGCCATGTCGCCGACCAGGCCGGAGAAGCGCGGCCAGTCCGCGTAGTCGTGCCGGTACTGGCGGAAGGCGGCCAGGGCGACCCGGTTGACCCCGTCCGCGTCCGCGGGCGTGAAGTCGTCCAGCCTGTACCCTGCTGCGGGACCGGTTTCCGGCATGCGCGTCACCCGTGGCCCGGTGGGGTTGCCCGCCTCACCTGCCCGGCGGCCATTGGTCGTGGAACGGCACGCCGTCGCCGTCCCGCAGCCAGGGCACGTCGTGGGAGCACCAGATGTGCATCTCCGGCCGGGCGCCCGGGTCCTCGTCGAGGGTGGCCACCCGCACGATGACGTGGGGCTGCGCCGGGCGCTCCGCCACCAGGTGCGAGCCGCAGACCGGGCAGAAGTAGCGCAGCTTCCCCGGGGAGGACTCGAAGGCGCTCAGCCGCTCCTCCCCCCGGGTCCAGCGGAAGTGCTCGCGCAGGACCCCGGCGGTGGAGGCGAACGGCGCCGCGTGGGCCTTGCGGCAGGTCCGGCAGTGGCAGTGGGAGATGGGGGTGTCGAGCCGGTCGATTTCGTACCGGATCGCGCCGCAGAGGCAGCTTCCCTTCATGTGGCTTCTCCCATGTTCGGCGGGTGGCGGTTCGAGCCTCACATCCTAAAAGGTTCGCCCGCCAGCCGCCACAACCGCCGGCCACGGTTCTTCAACCCGGCGCACGAGCCCGTGGCTGCCTGCCGCTCAGGGCCGAATCTCGATGGGCGTCCCGTCCGGCACCGCGCGCCACAGCTCGTCCATCTGCGGGTTGGTCACGGCGATGCAGCCGAGCGTCCAGTCCATCACCCGATGAAGCCTTCCAACCCAGCCGAGGCCGTTGCGCAGGCCGTGGATCATGATGGCCCCGCCGGCGGACACTCCTGCAGCCCTGGCCGCCGCCGCATCCGCCGGGGATGGATAGGAGACATGCAGGGCCCGGTAGTAGCCGCTGTCCGCCTTGCGATGGTCGATGCGGTAGCGACCCTCCGGCGTCTTCCCGTCGCCTTCCCGCCGCTTCGGACCCAGCGGCGAGCGGCCGAGGGCGATGTCATAGCGCTTCAACGGCCGGCCCTGCGCGTAGAGGGTCAGCGTCCGCCTCGACTTCTCGACCACGACCCGGTCCGCCCGGACGCCGTCGGGCAGCGGGTTCACAGTGTGGTTCGCCCAGATGAGGGTCGCCGCTACGGACAGGGCGAGGAGGAAGAGGACTGGCAGGAGGAACGGTCGCTTCATTCCGCCTCTTTGGTGCTGCGGCCCGGCTTGGGGGGAGGCCCCATGTCGACCGGCCCAACGCACCGCCGGACTGAGAGGGCAGTGTCGGGCGATTACCATCGCGGCGCAGATCACGTCAGCTTTCAGCGATTATTTCGATCAGATCGGTTTCCCCGAAGTCCACGCCGGACTGCGACATCAACGTCGTTACCTGTCCTCTGTGATGGACCTGGTGGAGGAACAGGTGACTTATCAGGCTGGCGAACGGCTTCCGGTAGGGAACCCCCGCCATGTTTTCGTATGCAATGGATCCCTCGAGGTCTTCCTCGGACAGGGAATGGATCCACCGGACGATCACATCATCCACCTTCAGGCGCTGCTCCCTGAGGGCGCCCAGATCGTCGAACAGCACCGCGGCGAGGGATTCGGGCCTGTCGAGCCGCGCAACGTCGCGCAACGCTATTTCGCTGGAGGGATGCTTCGAGAAGCGCTTCAACCAGATGATGTCGCCCACCAGTATGTGATTCAGGGTGCCCAGCACGGACCTGAAGAATGCCCCGCGATCTCTCCGGAGATCGCTGTCGGAGAGGCGGGAGGCCGCGTCGTACAGGCGGACGTTCATCAGCCGGTTGTATTCAGCGAACAACCGGAATTGATTCAACATGCTCACGATGGCTTTCTCTATACGTAATCACCTGCCCAACGCCCAGGCACCGCATTGGAAAAATCGGGGGCAGCACCGTCCGTCCCCAAACATTCGGATGCGGCTACTGCATGTAGGCGTAGCCCTCCTGCTGCAGGCGCACGATCTCGGCGTCGGCCATCGGAACCATCTGCACGAAACCGTGGATATCGCCCGGCTGGTAGCCCTGCGCGCGCGCCGCCGCCTGGCACATGCGGAACTCAATGGGCGTACCGACGGTGAGGCTCTGGGCCCGCGTCATCAACTCCCGCTGCCGTTCCCACTCCCGGATGGCGAAGAAGGGAATGGCATCGCCGTGGATGACCACCACGATGGAACTGTCGAAAGGCTCGGAGCCGGTGAGCTTGTACAGGTAGCCGACGCGATCGAGGATGTTGGCCACCTCATCGGCGCTGCCAGTGAAAAGATCGTACACCACCTTGCCGGGCTGGTATTCGACGTCGAGCACCGCGGCACTGCCCCACGGGGCGTCGCCCCCGGCCATGACCTGGGGGAACCATGCCGACAGGGCGACCGCCAGGGCCCATGCGAGTCTCTTCATTCAGTCACCCCCTGGTATGTCCGATTGTATCGAATTGCGACGTGAGAAAAGGGGACCGAGGGATTAACTTTCAGCCACCTTCTTCCGTGGCCGTCCGCGCCTCATCTGACCTGGCCTGATCCCGTACCTGGACTCGATTTGCTCACGAAAACGGTCATCGCCCACCGGCTGGCAATAGTGAGCCGCCTTTCGCATCAGGTGCAGATCCTCCTCACTCACCTGGTGCTTGAAAAGCTCCCTGTAGGCCCGCGTCCGCGTCTGCGTATCGGTTCCCAACCGCAAATACTCATCGTGCGGCGTCAACCAGCCAGGGTCACCCCACCCGTTGGCACCGTAGCTTGACCAGCAGTACTCTTCGGGTCGTGCCACCATTCCAGCCCGAACCGGATTCAATTCGATGTAGCGAGAGCAGGTGAGAAGGTAGCGCTCGGACTGCACGAGACTGGCCCGATGCCGACCCTCCCACAGTGTTCCGGTCCGCCCGTACTTGCGATTAATGTATTGGGCATAGCGGCTGCCGACCACCTTCATCGTGTCGGATATCGAGGTTTCTCTTTCAGGTGTGGCGAGCACATGGATGTGGTTCGTCATCCAACAATAGGCATGTACATTCACGCCGTATCGTTTGGACAACTGCCGCCAAAGTTCCAGGTAGAACTGGTAGTTCTCCGGCTCGACGAAACAAGCCTCCCGATTGTTGCCGCGCTGCACCAGGTGATAGGGCAGACCGGGAACATAGCTTCTTGGTCGCCTTGGCATCGCAACTCCCTTGCGTATCTATGGCAACGCAAGAATGATATCGGCGAGCCAATCGGCTGGTCAAAATTTATTCCCTCCGTCCCCTTTTCTGATGTCCCTTGATGTCCCTTGTTTCTGATGTCCCTTGAAACAGGGACAGACCCTGAGGTTTCCCCACAAATTACCTTGTCACATCAATAGGATGCGGTCTATTTTAAGATGAAAACGGTGCATGCATGGCACGTTGGTCCTCACTTTTCGTTGTCGAGGCGAACAAGCG
>Ga0209270_1000620_pt1 | contig 69091 bp, 69 predicted proteins | sample MTBAKSrepl1MetaG_FD_187456 | JGI IMG/M metagenome (GOLD analysis project Ga0209270, IMG submission 187456) | Enrichment culture microbial communities from Arthur Kill intertidal strait, New Jersey, USA, that are MTBE-degrading - MTBE-AKS1... | ecosystem: Environmental > Aquatic > Marine >... | reverse complement strand
CGGCTTCGTCATCCCCGCCGACGCGAGCGACCCGTACAGCAACACCGCAAGCGTCAGCTGCAGTCCGGTCGGCTTCCCGAACGTCTACAACGATTCGGATACCTGGAACATCAACCTGTTCCAGCCGGCCATCAACCTGACCAAGACCGGTGATTCGCTCTCCAAGATCGGGGACTCGGTGGACTACGTCATCACGCTGTCCAACAACAGCAGCGCCGACACCCCGGACCTCGAGTGCACCATCACCGATTCGCAGCTGGGTGTGAGCGAGTCCGCAACCGTGGCCTCTGGCGGCAGCCAGGTGGTCAACGTCAACGGCTTCGTCATCCCCGCCGACGCGAGCGACCCGTACAGCAACACCGCAAGCGTCAGCTGCAGTCCGGTCGGCTTCCCGAACGTCTACAACGATTCGGATACCTGGAACATCAACCTGTTCCAGCCGAGCGTGGACGTGGCGAAGGTGTGCTACGACCCCAGTGGCCCCACCGAACCGCCGTATGACACGGTGGTTGTCCACGGTGATCCGCTGGAGTACCTGTTCACCATCACCAACGACGGGTCTTCCGACTCGCCCAGCCTGGTCCTCGCCAGCGTGCTCGACCAGGTGACGGTGGGCAGCGATCCGCCGCTTCCGGCCGACAACCTCACGGCGGCGGCCACGGCGGCAGGCTGCGACAGCCTGGCCTACGGTGAGAGCTGCAGCTTCACGGTGCAGTTCGATACCTCGGGCGTGATGGCCATGGACGATGTGACGGTCTCCGACCGGGTGGATGTGCTCTACAACCCGGACGGTTTCCCGAACAACATCACCGACTGGGCAACCGCAAGCTGCACGGTGACCCCGGGACTGGAAGGGTGCACGCCCGGCTTCTGGCAGGGCGGCTACGGGATGAATCTGTGGGATGAGCCCACGGATCCCGATTGGCCCGACCGGACCGGCGAGGGCGGAACCGCCACCAACCCGTTCACCCACGACACCTTGTTCTGCGACTTCTTCACCTGCGAGGCTGGCACGAAGCTCGGAGCGATGTCGATGATCGAGATCGTGGGCACGGGCGGCGGCGAAATGCCCGAGCGCAAGGCGGCACGCAACGTCATCGCTGCCTACCTCAACACCGCGTGGAGCATGCGCTACGACTTCGGTCTGTACGACGAGCCGAGCGAAATCGCGGCGCTGTGGGCCAGTGCAGTGAGCGGCGGCATCAGCTACATGGATGTGCACCTGCTGCTGGGCGGGTACAACAACCAGGAGTGCCCGATTCCGTAAGGATTCAGGCGCGGATTCCGGTGGCCGGGTGCGCCGGCCGCCGGAATCCAAATCTCCGGTAGCCTGAACCGGGCGGCCTGCAACAGGCGCCCGGTTTTTTTTCTGTCGGTAGGGCGCCCGGGGCCTGGAAAGGATGAATCATCTCACTCGCGGAGATCGCAAAGTACGCCAAGGAAAGACAAGGGCTTGACTGGTGCATCGGCAAACGGCCGGCAAACCCTGTTCTTGCGCTTCCTTGCGTGCTCCGCGTCCTGACGAGAGGATCAGAATCACTTCTCTCGCGAAGGCGCAAAGATCACCAGGGAAGCCCGCGCCATGCAGGATAGGGTGGCCTGACGGCGGAACAGTCCGTCCTTTGCGTGCTTGGCGCCTTGGCGAGAGGATCAAGGTCAGTTCTCTCGCGAAGGCGCAAAGATCGCAAGGAACGTCCGCGCCACACACAAGATAAGGCGGCGTGACGGTTGTTCGGTCTTTGCTCTGCGTGCTGGCGAAGAGTTGATGCAATCCCAATCCACCCCGGAGCATCCTCATGGGCATCTACAGCGAACACTCCGGTCCATGCCAGGGCTCTCGTGCAGCCCGATGGGATCTCGCGTTTCTACTGCTGCTGCTGCCGGTCTTCGCGGCTGCCGAACCACCGGAGAAAAGCGGCGGGCAAAGCCGCGCCGCGGCCCTCGCTGCATTGGCGCAAAAGCAAGGTTTCTCCCTCTCCGGCGCCGAGCGGCTGGGAGAAGTCGCTGCGCCGGTCATGGAAGAGGGTCTGGAGCCGGAGCAGCGCCTGCGACTCCTGCTCGGCGGATTCAACCACGTGCTGGTCAGGGGGTCCGACGGCGCGATTGAAAGATTGATCATTACCGGGCGCAAGCGCGGCGCGGCGGAAGTGCCGCGGGAGATCGCCCTGCCCACCCGCCGCCGCGGCCCCCACCACCTGGTGGAGGTCACCGCTCTCGGCCGTGGCAACCGGCAGCTCGATCTGACCCTGATGGTGGACACAGGGGCCACCTACCTGGTGCTGCCCCTGTCGCTCGCGGAGCGGCTGGGGTTGGACCCCGGGGCGCTGCAGCCGCGCCAGGTCCAGACCGCCAACGGGCCGGCGCCGGCCCGCGTCGGCCGCCTGCCCGGGCTGCGCCTGGGCAACGAGCGGCTCGAAGACGTGCAGACCGCATTCGTCGACGACAAGCGCCTGGGCGGGACGATGCTGCTGGGGATGAGCGTGCTGGAGCGCTACCGGGTCACCCTGGACGACCGCAACGACCGCCTGCTGCTGCTGCGGGAGCCGGAATCCCCGACCGGCGACGAATGAGGCCGGCCCGCACCCTGCAAGGCCGCACTGCAGCGGAGACTCCTCCTCCTCCGTAGGAGCGGCTTCCAGCCGCGATTCACACCCGGTGCATCGGCCGTCGCGGCAGGATGCCGCTCCTGCAGGGGGAGATGGTTCGTACCGGGGGTGGGTCGCCCGCAGGTCAGGCGCACTCCCCCGGGGAGGGGAATCACGGCCATCACCCCATCCCCCCTAATTGACCGCAGGAGCGGCGGAATGCCGACCAGTCCCCCCACTCCCCTTGCGGGAGGGGGTTGGGGGGAGGGGGTTCGGCCTCGTGCCGGCAGGCGACGCGCTTTGCCTCAGCCAGCGCCCTTCACCCCCCACCCCGGCCCTCCCCCCAGAGGGGGAGGGAGCGCATCGCGGCAGGATGCCGCTCCTGCAGGGAGGTTGTTCCACACCGGGAACAGGCCCCGCCTCAGGGGCGCATTGCCTGTTCCGTCTCGTACTGCAGGTTCTTCAGCCGGCGGCGGAACTCCTCGGTGATCTCGGCGGCATCCTGCTGGCTCTCCACCACCTGGGGGGTGAGCAGCACCAGCAGCTCCGTGCGCTTGGTGGACTGCTCGGTGGCGCCGAACAGTTTGCCCAGGACGGGGATGCGGTAGAGGCCCGGGATGCCGCGCTCGGAGTCGAGCTTGTTTTCGGTGATGAGGCCGCCGAGCACGATGGTCTCGCCGCTCTGCACCGCCACGGTGCTCTGAATGTTCCGCTGCAGGAAGCGTCGGGACTGGGCGCCATTTTCGCCTGTGCTCAACTCTTCGATGTCACCCACGTCGGTGACCTCCTGGTTGATCTCCATGGTCACCAGGCCGCCGGAGTTGACGCTCGGGGTCACCGAGAGCAGCACCCCGGTGTCGCGGTACTGGACCGCCTCAAACTCCGTGTTGGCTGAGGTCACAGAGCGGCCGGTGGTGACGGGCACCTGCTCGCCCACCCGGATCTCGGCGGTGCGGTTGTCCAGCACCATGAGCGAGGGGCTGGAGAGAACGTTCACCTTGGAGTCGCTGGCCAGAGCATTCAGCACCGCGTTGACGGCGCCGGCGGAGTCCACCAGGGCGTAGGAGAAGCCCGGGATAATGGAGCCGAGGCCGGCGCCCGAGTTGAGGTCGAGCAGCCCCTGACCGCTCTGGCTCCCCGCCAGGGAGTTGTTCTTGAAGAACCACTCCAGGCCGTAGCTGAGCTCGTCCTCCAGGGTCACCTCCACGATGGAGGCCTCCACCAGCACCTGCAGCGGCAGGACGTCCAGCTTCTTCAGCGCCGCCTCCACCACCAGGTACTCGGCGGCGGTGGCCAGCACCAGGATGGCGTTGTTCTGCTCGTCGGCCACGATGCGCACGTCGGTGCCCTCCAGGAGGGTCACCCCGGCGTCACCGCCCCCGCTGCCGCCCGCCGGGGGCGTCTCCGGCGTCGCCGGCTCCCCTTCGCCCTCGGGGGCGGAGGTCAGGGCGATCGCCTCCATCCCCGGGGCGGTGCGGGGCGCCGCCGGCTCCCGCTGCCCGCGCCGGCCGGAGAAGACTTCGCTGAGAATGCCGGCCAGATCGCCGGCCTTGCGGTTCCTGACCCGGTAGACGTGGAGTTGGGAGCCGGGGCCGGCGGAGGCACGATCGAGGCGCGCAACCCAGGTCTGCACTTCGTCCAGGTAGCCGGACTGGGGGGTGACCACCAGCAGGGCGTTGAGCCGCTCGATGGGCTCCACGCGGATCATGCCGCCTTTTTCACCCAGACTCTCGCCCAGGATCTGCTCCATCTCCCCGGCCACGGTCTTGGGGTCGGCGTTCTCCAGCGGGAAGATGCCCACCGAGTAGCCCTTGAGCCAGTTCACGTCGAAGATGTCGATGGTGGCGAGCCAGCTGCGGATGTCCTGGCTGCTGCCGGAGAGAATCAGGAGGTTGCGCCGTTCGTCCACCCGCATCAGGCCGGTCTCGCCCACGAAGGGCTCGAGGATCTTCTCCATCTCGGTGGCGGCGATGTACTGCAGGGGCACCACCTGGACGTGATAGCCGGGCCCGGCGTGGAGCCGCTGGCGGCCGATGCGCGATTTCACCGCGCCCTGGGGCGCCTTGGAGAGGGGCACCACGCGATAGAGGCCGTTGTCCTCCATCAGGGCGGCCCCGTTGACCCGCAGCATGCTCTCCACCAGGGGCAGCAGGGCCTCCCGGCTCACCGGGCGGCTGGTCTGCACGCTCACCGTGCCGCTCACCTCCGGGTCGATCACGTAGTTGACCCCCAGCAGATCGCCGAAGATGACCCCCACCACCTCCTGCACGTCGGCGCGCTCGAAGTTGAGGGTGATGTCTCCCTCGGCGGGGCCCGACACCTGCACCGGCTCGGCGCCGCGGTTGCCCACCAGCATACCGGTGCCCTTGCGGATGATGGGACTGCGCCGGGCCGGTGCCGCGGGCGCCTCGAACACGGGTTGCGGAGCCGCCTGCACCGCCGCCGGGGAATCGGTCGCGCCGCTGCCGTAGTAGGAGATATCCCGGTCCGGCGCGGGCTGCGGCTGCTGGGCCGCACAGGCCGCGAGCAGGGCGGCGGCGATGGTGGCGGCGAGCGGTTTGAGCGTGGTCGTGGGCTCGGTCGTACCCTGGATCATGGCGATGTCCTCGGTGTCCCCGTTATCGTTCTAGGTGTGCGGCGGCGTTCAGTCACCGGGCGCTTCCTGGCGTGGCGTCCGCGGTTCCTGGCGCGGCGTCCGCGGTTCCGGCGAACGGTTGGCGGCGGGGGGCGAGGAGCGTTCCAGCACCATCTCGGTGGTGTTCGGCCCCCGCCTCAGCATGACCCGGTCCGGCTCGATGGACTCGATCATCCAGCCCTCGACCCAGGACTCCAGCCCCCCCCGGGCGATCTCGTTCCGCCGGCTGAGCTGGAACAAGGCCTCCTGTTTTTCTTTTGTCAAGACGATCCCGATCAGGCGGAAATTCACGTCCGGCGCCGGGCCCGCCTCGTGGGGCGCAGTCTCCGACGGCCGCCGATCCTCGCTGAACAGCGGTCTTTCAACGATTTCAGCATATTGCCCCAGCGGCGGCAATGTGAACCGGGGCAGCTCCCGTTCCGTGCCCGCGAGCCGCGGGGCGGTATTGCCGGTTTCCACGTCGGGCTCGGGCCGTTCGCTCCAGCGCAGTTCCCAGGCGAGCACGCCAACGAGCACGAGATTGACCGCCACCAGCAGCAGCACCAGCCCCCGGCCTCCGGTTCCCGAGCCGCTCACGATTCCGTTCCTCCGCGGATGAAACCGGTCAGGGTGAAGCGGGCGTCCAGCTGCCAGTCGAGCTCGGGCTCTGCGGTTCGCGTCCGCGACGTGCGGCGCTGGGGTCGCCGGTTGATGGATACCTCCTCCAGCAGCACCAGGGGCGGGCCGGCCTCGAGCCGGTGGAGTACCGCCTGCAGCGCTGTGATTGTGCCGGTCATTCGGACCCGCACCGAAACCCGTCTCGAGGCCTCTTCCCCCTGCTCCCCCGTCAGCGGCTGGGTGCTCACCAGGCTGCCCCCGGCGTCCTCCACCGTCACGCGGGCATAGGCCTGGAGCTCGGCCGCGGCCAGTGCCGGGGAGCTGTTGCGCAGGAAGAGATCCTCCTGTTCCTGCACGGGACCCGCGTTCTCAAGCGCCTGCTCCAGCTGCGGCCGTTCGGCGGCCACCCGCTGGTAGCCGGCCAGCCGCTTACGCAGCACCTGCAGGGACTCTTCGCTGTCCCGGTAGGCGACCAGCAGCGGGTCCACCACCACCAGGTAGACGGCGGCCAGGAGCGCGGCCAGCAGAGCGATTGCGAGTCCCTTGCTGAGCGGCGGGCTGAGGGTCATGGCTGCTCCCCTTCCGGAGTGACGACGCTCGCGACCACCTGGAAGCGGTAACGGCCGCTGCGGGGGTCCCGGATCACCGGCGAGCGGAACGTGGCGTTCTCGAACTGCGCCGAGCCCTCGAGCAGGCCGATGAGCGCGGAGGCGTCGGAGGAGATGCCCTGGATGCTCATCTGGCCATCGTTGAGCTCGAAGCGTTCTAGCCAGGTGTCATCCGGCACGATCCGGGTCAGCTCGCGAAGCACCTCGACGACGATGGCGGTCTGCCGCCGCTGCCGCAGCAGCGACCCGGTTTCCGATACCCGCCGTTCGATATCGTCCCGCAGCGCCTGGGCGGACCGGGCATCGGCGGAAACCGCCTCGATGCGGCTCTCCACATCGGCGATGCGCAGTTTCTGCACGGCCAGGGGAAGGGCCGCCACGGCCAGCGCCAGCAACACCGCCAGGATGCCCAGGACCCGGTTCAGGCGGCCCCAGCCCGTGCTCCGGCGTTGCCGGTGACTGGGCCGCCAGAGGTTGAAGGCCGAGAGTCTGCAGGGACTATCGGGATCCCCCTCGCCACGCTCGTCGAAGGTCACCGCCGTGAGAGACAGTCCCCACTCCTCCAGCCGTTCCCGCGCCCGGTCCAGGTGGCTGCGGGGAACCACGACCAGCGTCACCCGCAACCGCCCGTCCTTCTTGTCGACACCCTCGTTGCGATAGTCGTAGTAGACCTGGTCGGCCGCGAAGGGCGTCTGCCGGTCCATCTCGAAGCCAAGCACCTCGCGCAGGTTCTCCTCCGCCTCCGCGGGCAGGGTCACCGCTTTCACCAGCACCTGGACACGGGGCAGCCGCACCACGACCTCGAGGCGCTCCCGTCGCAGCCGCCGCAGCAGCAGCTGTAGTTCGGCGGGTACCTCGCGCCGGTCCGGGGTCAGAACAAAGACTCCGAGTTCAGACTCGCGCACTCCCCGGCACTCGGTGACGCGCACGCGATCGGCCTCCATGTCCAGGACCACACGGTGCCCGGCGGCCACGGCCCGCCCCCCCGGCGGGGAGGGCAGCAGGGAACCCAACTCCGCCAGCCACCAGCGGAGGAACCCGGAGACGACACCCTGTTGTGTTGCGCTAGCGGCCAATCCGGCCCCTCCTCCCGTTGACAATCATTCGCTTGCGCCCAGGGACGCCCCCTCTCCGACCGGCTCCGCGGACTCCTCTGCCGGCAGGGAGCGCGGCAGGGCGCGGGTCCAGCTCAGCACCTCGTAGGGGCGCCCGCCCTCCGTCCGGTTGCCCGGGACCAGGCGCACCACCGCCAGGAGGGTTTCCTGCGCTCCTCCCTGCGTCTGCGCCTCCACGCGGACGCTGTAGACCGGCCCGCTGGCGTTGGTGAAGTAACTTCGATCCGCCAGCACCGGGAGCGGCGGAGGCAATCCCTCGGCGGCGTTCAGTTCCCGGGCGCGTATGTACTCGTCCACCTGGGTCTCGTCCGCGTCGGGGAGCGCCAGCAGCACCCGCCGGGTCGCAACGTCGGGGTTGATACCCGAAACATACGCATAGAGCGTCACGGAATCCCGCAGGCAGTAGTAAAGATCTGTGTCCACGCCCAATACAAGCGCCAGTTCCTCCAGGCTTTCGAAGGGGGCGTCCTTGGCGCCATAGCCCAGGCCGGCACGCCGGTAGTCCTCATCCTCGGCGCCGTTGAGGTGCACCAGCGAATCCTCGTCGCGCCAGTCCAGGATCGCATCCAGGATCGCCGACCGCGACTCCGGCTCGGCTCCGCACAGGCCAAGCAGCGCGACGAGCAGCTCCGTGCTGCCTGCGTTGAGATCCACCTTGCCCGCCTCGTCGGTGATCTGGATGCGCAGCCGGGTGCCATCGAACACGGTCTCGTAGACGGTGCCGTCGGCCCGCCAGCGCAGGGCGGGGTCGCTGCGCGCCGGTGCGACCAGCAACTCGTGGACGGCCAGGCTCACGCCCGCCTCCGCCGCGCTCCGCCCTGTGGCCGCTTCCACCCAGTTGCGCGCCAGTGCCGTCTCGGTGCGGGTGGCGATGGAGAAGGCGGCAGCGATGCTTCCGAGCAGGGCCAGCACCCAGAGCACCACCACCAGGGCCACGCCTCGCGACCCGGCGGGCCGGGTCATCGCTGCGGACTCCCCGCTGCGCCCCGGCGGCCTGGTTCCCCTTTCCAGCCCATTCATCCTTCACTCCCCCGGCTCAGCGCGGCGCATTGCCGTGCAGGGCGATTGACTCTGTGCCGACCGTCCCGTCGGGACCCACCAGCACCACCCGCACCAGCAGCGGCAGGCGATCGTCCCGCGGCCACTGTCCGACCCAGCCGGGATTCTCACGGCGCTCAGCGGCGCCGAAATAGCCGAATTCTCCGCGCTCAAAGCCCTTGGCCAGCACCACCCGCCCCTCCGGTTCCAGCGACTCCTCCGGCCCGAAGTCCGGAGGGAACAGGGCATAGGCGAGCTCCAGCGCCACCTCGCCGGGGCCGTCGTCCCTGAACTCCAGCGTGTAGAGGTAGAGCCCGGCGAGCCGTCCCTGCTGGTTCGGCATCGGCGCCACGAAGCGCAGCCGCTCCGGCTCGCCCCAGAAGGCGAGCCGGTGTTCCTCGTCGCGGCCGATGGAGACGGCGCGCGCCTGCTCCACCTGCCGGCGCAGAAAGCCCTCGGTCATGCGCAGGCGCTCGGAGCCCTCGAGCACGGCATCGGCCGCCGCCCAGCTTCGGGCGCCCATCCGCAGCCCGGCGAAGGTCAGCGCCAGGATGATCCCCAGCAGGCTGAGGGCGACCAGGAACTCCACCAGCGTGAGTCCGCGGCTGGCGCAGCCCGCCATCCCGGTCGGCTGCAGCGCCCGCGGCCCCATCAGGGCGCCTCCGCGATGCGCAGCGTCGCCAGGGATACGGTTCGCGGCCCCAGCAGGCTGTCCCAGGAGACTTCCACCTCCGCCCGGTAGAGGCGCGCAGTGTCGAACCCCTCGGCGCCCGCTGCGGGATCCAGCTCCACCACCTCTGAGCGCCAGCGGAACAGCCCGGTATCCGTTCCCTCCTCGATGCCCGGCACCAGGGGTGTGGTCACCCCCAGCTCCGCCAGTTTTGATTCGGAAAGGGCCACCGCGGCGCTGTAGTCCGCCGCCAGCCGGGTATTGCGCAGGCCCGCGGAGAAGATGCCGAGCAGCACCCCCAGGGAGAGGGCAAGGATCACGAAGGCCACCAGCACCTCCAGCAGGGTGAACCCCCGGTTGCGGTCACTCCGCGTCCCGTTCATGGATGTCAATCCGTCCGCTTATCCAGTCCACGTCCACTCTCCAGCCATCCTCCTCGCCGCCGAGGGTCACGCGTCCACCGGTGGAGCTGCCGTCGGGATAGAACCGTATCGCGCCCACCCGCTCCTCCAGCAGCTCCTCCCTCGCCGTTACCAGCCCCACCTCCAGCGATCCGGGAAGCTCGGTCACCCGGTCGGAACCCTGCCGCTGGTAGCGCTTGTTCTCGAGGTCGAGTATCACCGCCTGGTCATGCCCCGAAAAGACCGCTTCGCTGCGCGCGTTGCGCAGGGTGGCCGCCAGGGTGCGCGCCGCCCCCCGGGCCTCGACCCCCGGGAACGCGCGGCTGAACAGGGGCGGCACCACGGCCAGCAGCAGAGACAGCAGCAGGAGCACCACCAGCAGCTCCACCAGGGTGAAGCCGCCCGGCCGCGCCCGTTTTTCGTTTGCGCTCTCCGCGTATGTGCGAGAGAACCAGGCATTTCTCTCGCAGAGGCGCAAAGACGCAAAGAATGGACGGGGTCGACGGGTGGACACGGCCAGGGTGTTGGCCGTTCCAACCGTTCCTTCCTTCGCGTGCTCTGCGTCTTTGCGAGAGGCCAACAATTTTCTCTCGCAGAGCCGCCAGGCGCGCCAGGAAAGGCATTGATCCATTGGCCTCCGGGCAAACGCCACGGCCCCGTCACTCCCAGCTGAGAATGTCGGCGTCCTCGCCGCTGCCACCCTCGCTGTTGTCGGCCCCGAGGGAGTAGAGATCGTAGGGGCCGTGGTCTCCGGGCGACTCGTAGCGGTACTCGTTCCCCCAGGGGTCCTTGGGCACGAAACTCTTCTTCAGGTAGGGCCCGTTCCAGCGATCCACGCCGGAGGGTCGCGACACCAGGGCCTGGAGTCCGTCGCCGGTCGCCGGATAGCGGCCCGTATCGAGGGAGTAGAGATCCAGCGCGGCGCCCAACTCCTCGAGCTGCAGGCGCGCGGTCTTGGACTTCGACTCGCCCACGTATTTCATCACCCGCGGTCCCACCAGCCCCGCCAGCAGTCCCAGGATGACCAGGACCACCAGCAGCTCGATCAGGGTGAATCCCCACTGCCGGACGTTCAGGCTTCCGCCGTCCAATCGCTTCTCTCTCACCGCACCCACCTCTTCGCAATTCGCCTCACTTGGACTCCCGCCGTAATCAGAACACCAGCTGGTTGACGCTGAGCAGCGCCATCAGGATGGAAATGATGATGGCGCCGATGAGCAACCCCAGGCCGATGATGATCACCGGCTCCAGCAACGCCAGCGCGCGCTGGATGGCGAGCTTCACCTCGCGGTCGTAGATGTCCGCCACCCGCAGCAGCGCCGACTCCAGGCGACCGCTCTCCTCGCCCACCTTCACCATGTGTCCCACCAGGCGCGGGAAGCGGCCGTCGGCCAGCAACGTCTGGGCCAGGCCGTGCCCCTCCTTGGCGTTCTCCATCACCCGGTTCACCACCTCCACCAGGCCGCGGTTGCCCAGGGTATCCCGCACGATGGCCAGCGCGCTGAGCAGCGATACCCCGTTGCTGAGCAGGGTGCCCAGGGTGCGGGCGAAGACGGCCGCCTCCACCCGCACGATGAGCGCCCCGGCCACGGGCAATCCCAGCAGCCAGTTGTCCCAGCGCTCGCGGAAGGCGGGCTCCCCCAGTTTCCGGCGCAGCAGCAGCGTCCCTCCCGCGATGATCGCCAGCAACAGCCACCAGTAACCCTGCAGCAGCCCGCCGGCGGCGAAGACCACCCGGCTCACCAGCGGCAGCTCCTGACCCATCTCCTCGAACAGCGAGGTGAACTGGGGCACCACGAAAACCATCAGTACGATGAGCGAAGCGGCGCTGATGAGCGCCAGGATGGCGGGATAGATGAGCGCGGTCCTGACACTGCTCTTCAGGCTGTCGTACTGGGCATGAAACTCCGCCAGCCGCTCCAGCACCGACTCCAGCGCCCCCGCCGCCTCGCCGGCGCGCACCATGTTGACGGAGAAGCGACCGAACACCGCCGGCTGCCGTTCCATGGCCTCCGCCAGTCCGGCCCCGCCGCGCACCCGGTCCAACAGCTCGCCGATGACCGCCGCGGCGCGTTCGTCCTCCGCCAGCTCCACCAGCATTTCCAGGGCCCGGTCGAGAGGAATGCCCGATCCCAGCAGGTTGGCCAGATCGCGGGTGAAGCTCACCAGCGACAGGGGCCGGCGCCGGCTCCACGACGGCCGCCAGCCACGCAGCCTGGCCGCCTCTTCCCGCTCCGCCCGTATCGGGGTGTGGCCGAGCTCCTTGAGCCGCTCGATCACCGCCTCCCGGCTGGCCGCCTCGAGCCGTCCCTCGAGGACCTCGCCTTCCGAGCTCACCGCCTTGTAGTTGAAAGTGGGCATGGCTACCGGTCGCGGGCGACCCGCAGGACCTCCTCCAGGCTGGTGGTGCCGTCAAGCGCCTTCAGCAGGCCGTCTTCGTACAGGGTGCGCATGCCACCCCTGACGGCTGCGGTGGCGATCTCGCGGGCATCCGCGCTCCTGAGCACGAGGCTGCGGATGGCATCGTCCATGACCAGGATCTCCATCACGGCGGTACGCCCCCGGTAGCCCGTCCCGTTGCACTCATCGCACCCCACGGGGCGGTAGAGCGTGACGGGTCCCTCGGCCAGTCGCCCGAGGCCGGTTTCCGCCACCAGCCCGGGCAGGGGCTCGTAGGTCTCCCGGCAGTGGGGACAGAGACGCCGGACCAGGCGCTGGGCCAGGACACCATTGACCACCGAAGTGACCAGATAGCCGGGGATGCCCATGTCCAATAGACGGGTCACGCTGCTCGCCGCGTCGTTGGTGTGCAGGGTGGAGAGCACCAGGTGGCCGGTCAGGGCGGACTGCACTGCGATCTCGGCCGTCTCCAGGTCGCGCATCTCGCCCAGCATGATCACGTCGGGGTCCTGGCGCACGATGGCGCGCAGGGCCCGGGCGAAGGTCAGCCCGATCTGGGGCTTTACCTGGATCTGGTTGATACCCACCAGCTGGTACTCCACCGGGTCCTCGACGGTGACGATTTTACGCGTGGGCAGGTTCAGCTCGCTGAGCGCCGCATAGAGGGTCGTGGTCTTGCCGCTGCCCGTGGGGCCCGTAACCAGCAGGATGCCGTGGGGCTGCTTCAGGGTCTCGCGGAACCGGGCCAGGACCTGTTCGGAGAAACCGAGCGCGCCGAAATCCCTCACCGCGCTGTCCTTGTAGAGCAGGCGCAGGACCAGGCTCTCGCCGTACATGGTGGGCAGGGTGGAGACGCGGATATCGATCTCCTTGCCCTGCACGTGGATCCGGATGCGGCCGTCCTGTGGCAGGCGCCGCTCGGCGATGTCCAGCTTGGCCATGATCTTGATGCGGGATACCACGGCCGCGTAGAGGCGCATGGGCGGGGCCTCCACCTCGTGCAGCACCCCGTCCACCCGGTAGCGGACCTTGAGCTCGCTCTCGAACGGTTCGACGTGGATGTCGGAGGCCTGCTGCTCCACGGCGTTCTGCAGAATGAGGTTGACCAGGCGGATGACCGGAGCCTCGCTGGCCAGGTCCTTGAGATGGGCGATCTCCTCCTCGCTGGCCTCGTCCCCGGGTCCCGCCAATCCTTCCACGATCTGGGCCATCCGGGTGCGGCCACTGCCGTAGAGCCTCTCGATGGCGGCGTGGATGTCGGCGGAGGTGCCCACCCGCCGCACCACCTCCTTCCCCACCAGCAGTTCGATGGCCCGGATCGCGTAATCGTCCAGCGGGTCGGCCACCGCCACCTCGACGGAACTCTCGCCCATGCCGATGGGGAGAACCGTGTGGTGCTTGAGGAAACGCAGGGAGAGGTGGTTCTCGAGGATGGGGATCTCGGGATAGTCATCAGGTCCGGCGACAGTCAGGTCCAGCTTCTCAGCCAGCACCTCGGCCAGGTCGCGCTCGGAAACCAGCCCGAGCCGGGCAAGAATGGTGCCGATCCGGCCCTGCTCCTTGCGTTGCAGCTCGAGCGCCCGCTCCAGGTTGGACAGGCTGATCTTGCCTGCTTCCACCAGGATCTCGCCCAGCCGCTTGTCACGTTCGTGATGTGGAACCTCTTCCATCCCCTCATCCCCTGTCCGCAAGGAGCCTGAGGCGGCATTCCACCGCCGCCGGCAGTGTGCCCCTGGCATGTGTTGTCTTTGTCAAACATGGCGACAACGTCCCTTTGTCCGTTCCCATCCGCACACGCAGGGCCGGGCGGGCGACCACGGCGGTCCGGAGGTCGTTTACTTGATATTAGTGTACTGCGTCACTCTTGGATGCACATTCAGCGAGTCGCCTGCAGGGAGCCCCCCGAAAGTGCCAGGACTGCGTTGCAGCGCTTGACAAGGGAACAACCATTGCCTGCGCACTGCGCCTTGTCCTGGCACTTTCGGGGGGCTCTGAAAGTACCTCCAAGAGTGACACAGTACACTAGCCCCGACCTTCCTGCTCCGCGACCCGCGCGTGACCGGGATGTCAACCGTGCCCGAACCGTCCGGACAGGTGAAGAAACGGGTCCTCGCCCGCGGAGACGGGAAAAAAGACTCGGGGCGGGAAAGTGCCGGTGCAACGCATCCGGCCGGGGCGTTCAGCCGGGCGGATCGGCACAGACGCGATTGCGACCGCTGTTCTTGGCCTCGTACAGGGCGCGGTCGGCACGACCGATCAAGGTCTCCAGATCCTCTCCGCTCAGGCGACTGGCTACGCCGGCGCTGAGGGTGACATGCTGGCCGGCGAGTTCACCCTCGAAGCGGAGCTGCTCCACGGCCCGCCGGACCCGCTCCGCCATGGTGCCCACATGGCGGGCCGACTCGCCCAGGATAAAGACCGCGAACTCCTCGCCGCCGAGACGCACGGGTAGATCGGCCTCGCGCACGGCCTCCCGCAGGGCGGCCGCCACCCCGCGCAGCACCACGTCACCGGTATTGTGGCCCCAGGTGTCGTTGATGCGCTTGAAATGATCGATATCGAACAGGGCCAGTCCGATGGCCGCATTGGCCTCACGATCATGGATGCGCATCTGCCGCCCCACCACGTCCTGCATGTACAGCCGGGTGAACAGGCCGGTCAGCGGATCACGGATGGATCGTTCGAAGAACTCCCGCCGCTCGATATCGAGCATGCGGTGGAGGGCTTCGCGCTCCACCGCCACCTGCAGGGGCACGCTCATCTGTTCGACCATCTCGTCGATGCGCTCGTCGTCCGGCAACTCGCCGTCTAGGCGGACGATGGCCACCGATTCGACCACCCCCGCCGAGGGGGCGAACAACGGGATGAGCAGCTGGTGATCGCTCCCGCCGCCATCGCCATCACCGTCGAGGGATTGGGAGGACCCGCGGTGCCGTCCGGACCAGGCCCTGCGATCCTGGCCCAGCACGGCACGCACTTCGGGCGGCGGCTCCACCAGCGCCCCGCGGTAGCGTGAGGCCGGCGCCAGGTGGAGGGCCTGGCCGTCCTCCGCCCGGGCATAGAACTCCAGCGAGGCGGCGGGAAGGAAGCGGCGGGCGATGTCGAGCAGGGCGGCGGCGATGTCACGGAAGTCCCGGTACAGGATCATGGCCCGGGTGATGTCGCGCAGAGCGGCATTGAGCTGCGAGAGCCGCTGGATGTCCGAATCGCCGCCGGCCAGCAGGTAGAGTCCGCAGTCCAGCGTCCTGACCTTCTCCAGCATGAACGCCACCAGATGCTCGGGAATGATGGAGCCGTGCTGGGGCGCGATGCGGTGGATGGGCACCTCCTGCAGCCGGGTCAGGGCATAGTCGAGAATCTCCCGGCTCGGCATGTAGTGCTCGTGGAACGGGCGCAGGGCCTCGAAGTAGCTCTCGTCGCGGGCATAGAGGGAGAACCCCTCGGTGAAGCCGCCGAACAGGTCGCTGGAGAAGAGTGTTCCGGTCTGCTCGTCATAGGTGCAGAAGGCACCGGGAAAGTGGGCATAGGGGGTGAAGATGAAACGCAGCCGCCGCCCGCCGAGATCCAGCTGCCAGCCGTTGCGGTCCACCAGCCAGAACGGCAGGGAGAGCCCGTAGTGCCTGAGCAGCGCCTCCGCGCGCCAGTGGGTGACCACCACCGCGTCATCCCGGCTCACCAGCTGGTCCACCAGCGGCAGTGCCGCAGCAATGTCCGGATCCTGGTGGTGGCAGACGAAGTAGCGGATGTTGCTGAAGGGCGTGACCGCCTCGATCTTGCGCAGGGTGTGGCGGAAGGTCAGCGACGAGCCCGGGTCGAAGAGAATCGACTGGTCGCCGTGCTCGATGAGGTAGACGTGGCACTGGAACGGATCGCCAGGCTGGTAGTGTCCCACCCACCACACCCGCTCGGCGATCTCCACCGGGTGTCCGGGATCGAGATCATCACCCATCATGTCATAGGGTCCGTTCGTCAGCGGATACCCACCCGGCACGAACGGTGCGCCGAATGCAGGATCTCGCCACAGGGCACACAGAGGTCACTGCTAGGGGGATCGAGCCTGCCGGAGAACCATCACCCGTCCTGCCGGTTCCCATGTCGATTCGGCCACCTGCAGACCCTGTGAACTCTGTGCGCTCTGCGGCAGAAAGTCTGGCAGCCTGTCGGACTTGAGGCGGATCTACTGCGCCGGCGGGACAGCGGCCCATCTATCCTCGCTCTCCCACTCGGCTCGCTACGATCGCTCAAGTCCGACAGGCTGCTAGAACGGAATGTCGTCGTCGAAATCGTCCATGCCGCGGCTGCTGGAGGCCGGCTGCTGCGGCTCGGCGCGCTGCGGCTGGGACCGCTGCGGGCCGCCGCTGTCCGGGACGTCGAAATCGGCGCTGCCCGGACGGCCATCGAGCATCTGCAGATCATTGGCGACGATCTCGGTCGTGTAGCGGTCCTGTCCCGACTGATCCTGCCACTTGCGGGTCTGCAGCCGGCCCTCGATGTAGACCTTCGAACCCTTCTTGAGGTATTCGCCGGCAATCTCGCCCAGCTTGCCGAACAGGACGACCCGGTGCCACTCGGTCCGCTCCTGCTGCTCGCCGGTATTCTTGTCACGCCAGCTCTCACTGGTGGCCAGGCGCAGGTTGGCAACGGCGGAGCCGCCCGCGGTGTAGCGCACTTCCGGATCGGCGCCCAGGTTGCCGATGAGAATGACCTTGTTGATGCCTCTTGCCATGCATGCCTCTCCCGTGTCTTATGGTCACCGTCCCCGCACCCCCGGCGGGACCGGTCTGTCACCCGTCTCTCAGGCGACGGCGTACTGCTGCAGAGCCTCCTCGTCGAGGCGGCTGCGATCCACCTTCAGGTAGGCTGTCTGGTCCTCCGCCACCACCACCGCCTCGGCCACCCCGGCCACCCCGGCCAGGCGTTCGCTCAGCAGGCGGGCCTGGGCATCGTCCACCGGTCCGACCCGTAACAGATAGCTGCTCAGATAGCTGGGATGCCGCATGCCGACGGCAACCAGCCACCACAGCGCCGCCACCGCCGCGGAGCCGAGGAACACGCCCTCGATGCCGTAACGGCCATGGAGCCAGCCACCCATGGCGCCGCCGATGAAGGCGCCGAGGAACTGGGAGCTGGAGTAGAAGCCCATGGCCGTGCCCTTGCTGTCGGGCGGCGCCACCTTGGACACCAGAGACGGTAGCGTAGCCTCGAGGATATTGAAAGCGGCAAAGAAGACGAACAGCGCGGCGACGATGGCGAACAGGGAGCCGTGCAGCTGCCAAAGACCCAGCTCGGCGGCGGCAATCAGGGCAACGGCGGCCAGGAATACGGTTTTGATCCGGCGTTTCTTCTCCGCCAGGATGATGGCGGGCACCATCACCAGCAGTGATCCCGCCATCACGCCCAGGTAGACGAAGCTGTGGTAACCGGAGGCCAGGCCGGCAAAATCGCGCAGCGCCAGGGGCACCACGGTGAAGCTGGCGGTGAGCAGGAGATGGAGGCTGAAGATGCCGTAGTTGAGCCGCAGCAGCTCGCCGTTGCGCAGGACCTTGCCGAACAGGGCCGGCACCGGTTCGGTATCCCGGTGCAATCCGCTCCGGCGGGGCGTGGGGACCAGCAGGATGACCACCGCGATGGCCGCCAGCGCCAGCGCACCGGTGAGCCAGAAAATCCCCGGCACCCCGATCCAGTGGTTCAGCACCGGCCCGGCCACCATGGCCACGGCGAAGGACACCCCGATGCTGGCGCCCATGAAAGCCATGGCCTTGGTGCGATGCTCCTCGCGGGTGAGATCCGCGAGCAGGGCCATGACCGTGCTGGCGATGGCTCCTGCGCCCTGCAAGGCCCGCCCCACGATGACCCAGTGGATGGTGTCGGACACCGCCGCGAGCACACTGCCGGCGGCGAACAGCAGGAGCCCGGCCACCATCACCGGCTTGCGGCCGATGCGGTCGGAGAGCATCCCGGCCGGGATCTGCAGCAGCGCCTGGGTCAGGCCGTAGGCGCCGATGGCCAGGCCCACGAGGGTGGGTGTCACCCCGTCCAGGTGCTCGGCGTAGAGGGCGAACACCGGCAGGATCATGAACAGGCCCAGCATGCGCAGGCCGAAAATGCCCGAGAGGGTCGCGGCGGCACGGCGCTCGCCGGTGGTCATCTGTTCGTTTGGCAAGGGGGTCATGGCTCGGTGTCGGGGTGGCGCCCCCAGCCCGGAGGGAGAGGGCTCCGCTTTTGCCTGCCGGCGTCGTGAAAACGTATAGTATCAGGTTCTTCGCTGGCCACTACAAGGCACCCATGGACACCATCCGCATCCGCGGCGCCCGCACCCACAACCTGCGCAACGTCGACCTCGACCTGCCCAGGGACCGGCTCATCGTCATCACCGGCCTGTCGGGTTCGGGCAAGTCCTCGCTCGCTTTCGACACCCTCTATGCCGAGGGCCAGCGCCGTTACGTGGAATCCCTGTCCGCCTATGCCCGCCAGTTCCTCTCCATGATGGAGAAACCTGACGTGGACCACATCGAGGGCCTCTCCCCGGCCATCTCCATCGAGCAGAAGTCCACCTCCCACAATCCCCGCTCGACGGTGGGGACCATCACCGAGATCTACGACTATCTCCGGGTGCTGTTCGCCCGCGCGGGCACGCCCCGCTGCCCCGAGCATGACTCCGTGCTGGAGGCGCAGACGGTCAGCCAGATGGTGGACCAGGTCCTGGCGCAGCCGGAGGGCAGCCGGATGATGCTGCTTGCCCCCGTTGTCCAGGACCGCAAGGGCGAGCACCAGCAGGTGATCGAGTCGCTGCGCAGCCAGGGTTTCGTGCGCGCCCGTATCGACGGCGCCGTGGTGGAGCTGGACGAGGCGCCGAAGCTGGATCTGCGCCGCAAGCACACGGTGGAGGTGGTCATCGACCGGTTCAAGGTCCGTCCCGACCTGCAGCTGCGCCTGGCGGAATCCTTCGAAACGGCGCTGGAGCTGGCCGAAGGCGTGGCCCGGGCGGCGTTCATGGACGAGCCCGGGCGCCCGGAGCTCGTCTTCTCGGCCCGTTTCGCCTGCCCCCTGTGCGGCTACTCTCTGCCGGAGCTGGAGCCGCGCCTGTTCTCCTTCAACAATCCCGCCGGGGCCTGCCCGACCTGTGATGGACTCGGCGTGAAGCAGTTCTTCGATCCGGAACGGGTGGTGCACCATCCCGAGCTCTCGCTGGCCGGCGGCGCGGTCCGCGGCTGGGACCGGCGCAATGCCTACTACTACCGGCTGCTCTCGGCGCTGGCGGATCATTACGGTTTCGATATCGAGACCCCCTGGAACGAGTTGCCGCAGTCGGTTCAGGAGGTGGTTCTCCAGGGCAGCGGCGAGGAGGAGATCACCTTCGGCTACCCGGGCGAGCGCGGCCGTGTCGTCACCCGCGAGCACCCCTTCGAGGGTATCCTGCCCAATATGGAGCGGCGCTACCGGGAATCGGAGTCCACCGTGGTGCGCGAGGAACTGGCGCGTTATCTCACCACCCGTCCCTGCCCCGACTGCGGCGGCACCCGGCTGCGGCGCGAGGCCCGGCACGTGTTCATCGACTCCCACAATCTGCCGCAGGTGGCCGCCATGCCCATTGGCCGCGCGCAGGAGCTGTTCGCCGGGCTGGAGCTGCCCGGCCGCCGGGGCGAGATCGCCGCCAAGATCCGCAAGGAGATCGGCGATCGGCTGGAATTCCTGGTCAACGTGGGGCTCGATTACCTGACACTGGACCGCAGCGCAGAGACCCTATCCGGCGGCGAGGCCCAGCGCATCCGCCTGGCGAGCCAGATCGGCGCCGGCCTGGTGGGGGTGATGTACATCCTCGACGAACCCTCCATCGGCCTGCACCAGCGCGACAACGAGCGGCTGCTGAACACGCTGTTCCACCTCCGCGACCTGGGCAACACGGTAATCGTGGTGGAACATGACGAGGACGCCATTCGCAGCGCCGACCACGTGGTGGACATGGGTCCGGGCGCCGGCATCCACGGCGGCCGGGTGGTGGCCCAGGGCCGTCCGGAAGAGATCGAGGCCACCCCCGGCTCGCTGACCGGCCAGTATCTTTCCGGCACCCGCCGCATCCCACTGCCGGAACGGCTTCCCGCGCCCCCGCCGGAGCGCTGGATCCGGATCCGCAATGCCCGCGGCAACAATCTCAAGGGGGTGGATGTGGAGCTGCCCGCCGGGCTGATGAGCTGCGTCACCGGGGTCTCCGGCTCGGGCAAGTCCACCCTCGTCAACGACACCCTGTTCCGGATCGCCGCCCGGGATCTCAACGGCGCCGGCGGGGAGGCTCCCGCCCCCAGCGACGGGATCGAGGGACTCGGCCTGTTCGACAAGGTGGTGGATATCGACCAGAGCCCCATCGGACGCACGCCGCGCTCCAATCCCGCCACCTACACCGGCCTGTTCACCCCCATCCGCGAACTCTTCGCCGGCACCCAGGAGTCCCGCTCCCGCGGCTATCAGCCCGGGCGTTTCAGCTTCAACGTCAAGGGCGGGCGCTGCGAGGCCTGCCAGGGCGACGGCGTCATCAAGGTGGAGATGCACTTCCTGCCGGACATCTATGTGCCCTGTGACGTCTGCAAGGGGCGGCGCTACAACCGCGAGACCCTGGAGGTCACCTACAAGGGCAGGAACATCCACGAAGTCCTGGAGATGACGGTGGAGGATGCGCGCGCGTTCTTCGACCCGATACCGCCCGTGGCGCGCAAGCTGCAGACCCTGATCGACGTGGGGCTGGCCTATCTGAAGCTGGGCCAGAGCGCCACCACACTCTCCGGGGGCGAGGCCCAGCGGGTGAAGCTGGCCCGGGAGCTCTCCAAGCGGGACACCGGCAACACCCTCTATATCCTGGACGAACCCACTACCGGGCTGCATTTCCACGACATAGAACAGCTGCTGGCGGTGCTGCACCGCCTGCGCGACCACGGCAACACTATCGTGGTCATCGAGCACAACCTGGATGTCATCAAGACCGCCGACTGGATTGTCGATCTCGGTCCGGGTGGCGGGGACGGCGGCGGCGAGGTGCTGGTATCCGGCCCGCCCGAGGCCATCGCCGCCGCCCCGCGCTCCCATACCGGCCGCTTCCTGAAGCCGCTGCTGGAGCGGGGCTGACCTGAATTCAACGCAAGGACGCGAAACCGCAAGGACACCGGACCGTCAGCGTGCCGCCCCCTGTCCGGGCAATTCACTGTCCCCGGAACACTGAACACTGAACACTGAACACTGAACACTGAACACTGAACACTGAACACTGAACACTGAACACTGAACACTGAACACTGAACACTGAACACTGAACACTGAACACTGAACAGGGATTGTAGCCCCCCCACTGCCCCAACCCATATCCTTTAACCTTTAACCTTTAACCTTTATCCCTCAATCCACCAACCCCCTTCACGCCTCCCGGTACGCCGCGTCCGTTGCCGCCACGGCGGCGCCGCGGGTGATGTGGGCGCCCATCTCGCCGAGCACGCTCTCCAGGGCCGTAAGACAGGCGTACACGTTCTCCGGACGGCTGGCATAGCCCATCAGGCCGATGCGCCACACCTTGCCCGCAAGCTCCCCCAGCCCGGCGCCGAGCTCGAGGTTGAAGCGTTCCAGCAGCCGGGCGCGGGCCGCCGCCTCGTCCACCCCGTCCGGAACCAGTACCGCGTTCAGCTGGGGCAGCCGCGCTTCGGGGCGCACCAGCATCCCGATGCCCATGGCCTCGAGACCGGCCCGCAGGGCCTCGTGGTTGCGCCGGTGGCGCGCCCAGGCATTGGCGACCCCCTCCTCGCGCACCATCAGCAGCGCCTCGTGCAGAGCATAGAGGGCGTTGACGGGCGCCGTATGGTGGTAGGCGCGCTTGCCGCCGCCCCAGTACCCCATCACCAGGTTCAGATCCATGAACCAGCTCTGCACCGGCGTTTTGCGCCGGCGGATGGCCTCCACTGCCCGCTCGCCGAACGTGACCGGCGCCAGCCCCGGGGTACAGGAGAGACACTTCTGGGTGCCGGCGTAGACCGCATCCAGCCCCCATTCATCCACCAGCACGGGGCTGCCGCCCAGCGCCGTCACCGTGTCCACGATGACCATGCAGTCGTGGCGGTGGGCGAGATCCGCCAGGGCACGCGCGTCCGATTCCACACCCGTGGAGGTCTCCGCCTGGACGAACGCCACCAGCCTGGCGTCGGGATTGGCCTTGAGGGCCGCCTCCAGCTTCTCCGGGTCGACCGGCTCACCCCAGGCGTCCTCCACCATCACCGCCTGCCCGCCGCAGCGCTCGACATTCTCCTTCATCCGGCCGCCGAAGACGCCGTTGCGGCAGACTATGACCTTGTCCCCCGGCTCCACCAGATTGACGAAGCAGGTTTCCATGCCGACGGAGCCCGGGCCGGACACCGGCAGGGTAAGGGGATTCCCGGTCCGGAAAACCTCCTGCAGCAGGACCTTGAGTTCGTCCATCATGGCGACGAAGGCGGGATCGAGGTGGCCGATGGTGGGCCGCGACATGGCGGCGAGCACCCGCGGATGCACATCGGAGGGTCCGGGACCCATGAGGGTGCGGACGGGGGGGTTAAAGCTCTGAATCTCCATGCTGACTCTCCGGTTCTGCCGGTCTGCCTGCCGGCATCTGGTTGTCGATGTGTATGGGTGTACCCACCTGTAGCCCGAGCGCCTGCGCCGCGTTGCCGCGACTGACCGCCAGTTCGACCAGTCCGCAGGAATTGGCGTACCAGAAAGGCGTGCCCGGCCGCAGGTCGGAAAAGGTACGCCCGTGGTCCAGTACCCGACCGTTGACCCTGATGCGCGCGGAGGGGCTGACCGACACTCCCCGCAGAGCGGTCATGGCGTTGCCGTAGGTATCGAGATAGATGACTTCCGCCAGCTCCACCGGCCAGTCCGCGCCGACCATGACATCAGGGTCCGGAGCGGCGAGTGCGAGTGGGCGTCCCTGGTGGATGCGCACGGCGACCGGCGCGAAGAGATCGCGCCCGTGAAAGGTCTCCGACAGCGATTCCGGGCGCCAGAGGATCTCCCGCCAGCGCGGCCCGGGGGCCTGCCGTGCGACAATGGCGAAGAGTCCGTTGTCGGGCCCCACGTACCAGCGTCCGTCCACCTCCAGCACAACCGCCCTGCGCTCGCTCCCCACTCCCGGATCCACGACCCCGACGATGACCGCGCCGCGGGGGAGCCCCGGGGCGAGCGCGGCGAGCAGGTAGGCGGCGGAGCGGGGGTTGTAGCGGGGGGCATCGGAGCAGAGCTCCACCACGGGCAGCGGACGCCCGGCCGCCTGCAGGAGCGCGGCCCGCATCTGGCCCTGGTACAGGCTGCCGACGCCGAAATCGGTGAACAGGACGATCATGCCGGCTCACGAAAAAAAAGCCGGGCGAGCCCGGCTTTTTTCTTGATGCCTTCCACCGCCAGTGCCTCAGTCCTCGGACTCCGCCTCGGCCACGGGACGATCCACCAGCTCCACGTAGGCCATGGGGGCGGCATCGCCGGCGCGGAAGCCGCACTTGAGGATGCGCAGGTAGCCGCCGGGGCGCGCCTGGTAGCGGGGACCGAGCTCACTGAAGAGCTTGGTGACCGCGTCGTTATCGCGCAGGCGGGCGAAGGCCAGGCGGCGGTTCGCCACGCTGTCGTTCTTGGCCAGGGTGATGAGCGGCTCCGCGACGCGGCGCAGCTCCTTGGCCTTCGGCAGGGTGGTCTTGATGATCTCGTGCTCGAACAGCGAGCTGGCCATGTTGCGGAACATGGCGGTCCGGTGGCTGCTGTTGCGGTTCAGCTGCCGTCCACTCTTACGATGACGCATGACGAATTACCTTTATAAAGTAGTTATCCTACGCGGCCCTAGGGCCCGTGGTGTGCCGTCGTGCCTCAGGCGGAGGTCTTGTCCTTGTCCCTCAGCCCGGGCGGGGGCCAGTTCTCCAGGCGCATGCCCAGGGACAGCCCGCGGGTAGCCAGAACGTCCTTGATCTCGGTCAGGGACTTCTTGCCCAGGTTCGGCGTCTTCAGCAACTCCACTTCGGTGCGCTGGATCAGATCGCCGATATAATAGATGTTCTCGGCCTTCAGGCAGTTGGCGGAGCGCACGGTCAGCTCGAGATCGTCGACGGGACGCAGCAGGATGGGATCGAACTCCATCCCCTTCTCCTTGCGCGTATCCTCGGCGAGCTCGTCCCCTTCCAGCTCCACGAAGGTGGAGAGCTGGTCGCGGAGAATGCTGGCCGCGCGGCGGATCGCCTCGTCAGCCTCGATGGTGCCGTTGGTCTCGATGTCGATCACCAGCTTGTCGAGGTTGGTGCGCTGCTCGACGCGGGCGCTCTCGACGGTGTAGGCGATACGCGAGACGGGGCTGAAGGAGGCATCCAGCTGCAGGCGCCCGATGGGACGGTCCTCGCCTTCCACCTCTTCGCGGGCGGCGACCGGCTGATAGCCGCGTCCCCGCTCCACCTTGAGGCTCATGCTCAGCTCGCCGGACTTGGTGAGATGGGCGAGCACGTGGTCCGGGTTCACGATTTCGACGTCATGATCCAGGGTGATGTCGTTGGCCGTCACCGGCCCGGGCCCCTTTTTCTTCAGGGTCAGGGTCGCCTGGTCACGATTGTGCATCTTGATGGCCAGGCCCTTGAGGTTCAACAGGATGTCGATGACATCCTCCTGCACGCCCTCGATGGTGGAGTACTCGTGCAGCACACCGTCAATCTCCACCTCGGTCACGGCGCAGCCGGGCATGGAGGAGAGAAGAATGCGGCGCAGCGCATTGCCGAGCGTATGCCCGAAACCGCGTTCGAGCGGTTCGAGCGTCACCTTTGCATGCGTAGGCGAAGCGTGCTGCACATGCACCAGGCGCGGCTTGAGAAATTCAGTTGCTGAACCCTGCATCTAAAGAAACCCTCCGGCGTTACTTGGAGTAGAGCTCGACCACCAGCGACTCGTTGATGTCGGAAGGCAGGTCGCTCCGATCCGGAACCGACTTGAAGACGCCTTCCATCTTGCCGGCGTCCACCTCGATCCAGCCCGGGATGCCGCGCTGCTGGGCGAGCTCGAGCGCGGCCTGGATGCGCAGCTGCTTGCGGGCGGCTTCGCGCACGGTCACCACGTCCTCGGGCTTGACCTGATAGGAGGGAATGTTCACGGTCTTGCCGTTGACCAGGATCGCCTTGTGGCTCACCAGCTGGCGTGCCTCGGAACGCGTGGAACCGAAGCCCATGCGATAGACCACGTTGTCCAGCCGGCACTCCAGGATCTGCAGCAGGTTCTCACCCGTTGAGCCCTTGCGCCGATCGGCCTCCTGGTAGTAGCGGCGGAACTGCCGCTCGAGGACGCCGTAGATGCGGCGCAGCTTCTGCTTCTCGCGCAACTGGCCGGCATAGTCGCTCAGGCGGGCGCGACGCTGACCGTGCTGGCCGGGAACCTGCTCCAGCTTGCACTTGGTTTCGAGCGCGCGAACGCCGGACTTGAGGGACAGGTCAGCGCCTTCACGCCGACTCAGCTTGCATTTGGGACCAAGATATCTCGCCACTTTGAGACTCCTACCTTAGACGCGACGCTTCTTGGGGGGACGGCAGCCGTTGTGGGGAATCGGCGTGACGTCCGTGATATTGGTGATCTTGTAGCCGGCGGCATTGAGCGCGCGGACTGCGGAGTCGCGACCCGGACCCGGGCCCTTGACCATCACCTCGAGATTCTTCAGCCCGTATTCCAGGGCCTTCGTGCCGGCACGCTCCGCGGCCACCTGGGCGGCGAACGGGGTGCTCTTGCGCGAGCCGCGGAAGCCGGAGCCGCCCGCGGTCGCCCAGGACAGGGTGTTGCCCTGACGATCGGTAATGGTCACGATCGTGTTGTTGAAGGAGGCGTGAACATGCGCCACACCGTCAACAACCGTCTTCTTAACTTTCTTCCGGGTACGTGTCGTCTTCGTTGCCATGCCGGTATTCCTGGGAGTGCCTTTGCTGTTAGCGCTTGATGGGCTTGCGCGGGCCCTTGCGGGTGCGGGCGTTGGTCTTGGTCCGCTGACCGCGCAGCGGCAGACCGCGGCGGTGACGCAGCCCCCGATAGCAGCCGAGGTCCATGAGACGCTTGATGTTCATGGAGATCTCGCGGCGCAGGTCTCCTTCAACCACATACTTGGCGACCTCGTTGCGGATGGCATCGAGTTCCTGTTCGGTGAGATCCTGGATCTTCACATCCGGCTTGATACCCACGTCCGCGCAGATTCTGCGGGCACGCGTGTCACCGACGCCATAGATGGCGGTGAGGGCCACCCAAGCGTGTTTCTTAACCGGGATGTTGACGCCTGCTATACGGGCCATTCAAACCACTCCTAGTACTGACGCCTGAACGCTACTTGCGAAAAGCGCGAAATGATACCGTCAGATCACCATAAAATCAAGCACCGGCCGCGGCGTCCACGTCTCGGACCCACGGCCGGCTGCCACCCTCTGCCGCTCGCCCGACGGCGACCGGCGACTTGTTCAGCCCTGGCGCTGCTTGTGCTTCGCGTCCTTGCAGATGACGCGAACCGTGCCCTTGCGGCGGATAATCTTGCAGTGCCGGCAGATTTTCTTTACCGAAGCTTGTACTTTCATTTCTGACTCCAGAATGCAAATGCGCTACAGATGCCAGGCCGTCTCTCAGCGCAACAACCCGCCACGGCCCTTGAGATTGGCCTTCTTCATCAGCGAGTCGTACTGGTGCGACATCAGGTGCGCCTGCACCTGGGCCATGAAGTCCATGATCACCACCACGATGATCAGCAGGGACGTGCCGCCGAAGTAGAACGGAACGTTCCAGTACAGGATCAGGAACTCCGGCAGCAGCGACACGGCGGTGATGTAGACGGCGCCCGCCAGGGTCAGCCGGGTCATCACCCCATCGATGTAGCGCGCGGTCTGCTCGCCGGGCCGGATACCCGGGATGAAGGCACCGGACTTCTTCAGGTTGTCGGCCGTCTCCTTGGGATTGAAGACCAGCGCGGTGTAGAAGAAGCAGAAAAAGATGATGGCCGCGGCATAGGACATCACGTACAGGGGCTGCCCCGGTGACATGGTGTTGGACAGGTCACGTAGCCAGCCCATGCCCTCCGCACTGCCGAACCACCCCGCGATGGTCGCCGGGAACAGGATGATGCTCGAGGCGAAGATGGGCGGAATCACGCCGGCCATGTTCACCTTCAGGGGCAGATGGCTCGTCTGCCCGGCATACATCTTCCGCCCCATCTGGCGTTTCGCGTAGTTCACCGTGATCCGGCGCTGGCCCCGCTCCATGAACACCACGAAGCCGGTCACACCCATCGCCAGAGCGAACAGGACGAACAGTGTGATGATGTGGAGCTCACCGGTGCGCGACAGTTCCACGGTGCCGCCGATGGCCGCCGGCAATCCGGCGACGATGCCCGCGAAGATGATGAGCGAGATGCCGTTGCCGATTCCGCGCTCGGTGATCTGCTCACCAAGCCACATGAGGAACATGGTGCCCGTGACCAGCGTGATGACCGCCGTGAAGCGGAACGCGAAGCCCGGATCGATCACCACCGGCAGGCCACCCGCGCTCTGGCTCTCCAGGGCGATGGAGATACCCAGCGCCTGGAAGGTGGCCAGGATCACGGTGCCGTAGCGGGTGTACTGGGTAATCTTCCGCCGCCCGGACTCGCCCTCCTTCTTCAGCTGCTCGAGCTTCGGCGAGACCACCGTCAGGAGCTGCATGATGATGGAGGCGGAGATGTAGGGCATCACCCCCAGGGCGAAGATCGTCAACCGGCCCAGCGCACCGCCCGAGAACATGTTGAACATGTCCAGGATGGTTCCACGCTGCTGGTCGAACAGGGTGGCGAGCGCCACCGGATCGATGCCGGGCACCGGTATGTGCGCACCAATCCGGTAGACGAACAGAGCACCGAAGACGAACAGCAGTCGCCGCTTGAGCTCTGACAGCCGTCCCAGGCTGCCGATTGCTGACCCTGGAATGGACACTTAGGCCTCTTCCACCTTGCCGCCGGCGGCTTCGATGGCGGCACGGGCACCCTTGGTCACCGCGACACCACGCAGGGTGACAGCCTTGCTCAGCTCGCCGGAGAGAATCACCTTCGCGGTCTTGGTCTGTTGCGGCACGACACCGGCGCCAATCAGCGCCAGCAGGTCAATGACCTCGGCGTCAATGCCGTTCAGCTCGCCCAGGCGCACCTCGGCACGGGTAGCCGCGATGCGCGACTTGAAGCCGAACTTGGGCAGGCGGCGCTGCAGCGGCATCTGGCCGCCCTCGAAACCGGGCTTGACGGTGCCGCCGGCGCGGGATTTCTGGCCCTTGTGGCCGCGACCACCGGTCTTGCCCAGACCGGAACCGATACCGCGGCCGACGCGGCGACCCTCGGGGCGCGAGCCGGGTGCTGGCTTGAGGCTGTTCAGGCGCATGGTCATTCCTCGACTTTCAGCATGTAGGACACCTTGTTTATCATGCCGCGCACGGCCGGGGTGTCCTCAACTTCGACGGTGTGCTGGAGACGGCGCAGGCCCAGACCGGCCACGCAGGCCTTGTGATCGGGCAGGCGGCCGCTGAGGCTCCGCACCAGGGTCACACGCAGGGTTTTCTTGTCGGTCATGGCGGTCACCCCAGAATCTCGTCCACGCTCTTGCCACGCTTGGCGGCAACCTGCTCCGGCGAGGACATGGAAGTCAGCGCCTTGAGCGTGGCGCGAACCACGTTCACCGGATTGGTCGAGCCGATGCACTTGGCCAGCACGTTGTGCACGCCGAGCATCTCGAACACGGCGCGCATGGCGCCGCCGGCGATGATGCCGGTACCCTCGGAAGCCGGCTGCATGAAGACCTTGGAGCCGGCATGGCGGGCAGTGACAGGATACTGCAGGGTGTTGCCCTTCAGCTCCACGCTGACCATGTTCCGGCGCGCGTTCTCCATCGCCTTCTGGATGGCCGCGGGCACTTCACGGGCCTTGCCGCGACCGAAGCCGACGCGGCCGTTGCCGTCGCCCACGACGGTCAGCGCGGTGAAGGAAAAGATCCGGCCGCCCTTGACCACCTTGGCCACGCGATTGACGTTGACCAGCTTTTCCTGGAGTCCGTCGCTGTTCTTCTGTGAGTCGAAACTTGCCATTGCCTATCCCTTCAGAACTCGAGGCCGTTTTCACGGGCTGCGTCGGCCAGCGCCTTCACACGACCATGGTATTTGAAGCCGGAGCGATCGAAAGCGACCCGGGTGACGCCGGCCGCGCGGGCGCGCTCGGCGATGAGCCGGCCCACCGCGGCGGCGGAGGCCGCATTGCCGGTATAGGTCTCGCCGTTGCGCAGGTCCTTCTCCAGGGTCGAGGCGTTAGCCACCACCTCGGAACCGTTGGGCGCGATGAGCTGGGCATAGATGTGCCGCGGCGTGCGGTGAATGCACAGGCGGTACTGGCCAAGCTCGCGAATCTTGTAGCGGGCGCGGCGGGTGCGGCGATTGCGGGATGTCTTCTTGTCCATAGCCTAGTCCTACTTCTTCTTCGCCTCTTTGAGCGAAATGGTCTCATCCGCGTAGCGGACACCCTTGCCCTTGTACGGTTCGGGGGAGCGGAAGGCGCGGATCTTCGCCGCCGCCTGCCCCACCGCCTGCCGATCGATGCCCTTGACCAGAATCTCTGTCTGGCTCGGGGTCTCGAAGGTGATACCTTCGGGCGCCTCATAGCTGACCGGGTGCGAGAAGCCGAGGGTGAGGTTCAGGGTCTTGCCCTGCGCCTGGGCGCGATAGCCCACGCCCACCAGCTGCAGCTTGCGCTCGAAACCCTCGGTCACGCCCTTGACCATGTTGTTCACCAGGGCCCGGGTGGTGCCGGCGAAGGCCCAGCCGTCCTTGCCGCCGTTGCGCGGCGAGAACTTGAGCTCTTCCCCGTCCCGCACCACTTCCACGCGGGGGTGCACATCCCAGTTCAGGGAGCCCTTGGGGCCCTTGACCGTGATGCTCTGACCGTTCAGGGTGACGTCGACCCCCTTGGGGACCGCCACCGGACTTTTTGCGACTCGCGACATTGCCTGGCTCCTCCCGTTACGATACGACGCAGAGGATCTCGCCGCCCTGGTGGGCAGCGCGAGCGGCACGATCGGTCATCACGCCCCGGGAGGTGGAGACGATCGCGACGCCGAGCCCGTTGTTCACCTTCGGGAGGTGAGCGGCGTCCTTGTAGATACGCAGGCCAGGGCGACTGACACGCTGCAGGCTCTCAATGACGGGCTTGCCCTGGAAGTACTTCAGGGCAACGGTCAGCACCGCCTTCACACCCTCTTCCGCCACGCTGTAGTCAGCGACGTAACCTTCTTCCTTCAGCACTTCGGCGATTGCCACCTTGAGCTTGGAGGAAGGCATGCTGACTTCCTTCTTAGCAGCGGCCTGGCCGTTGCGGATACGGGTCAGCATATCCGCGATGGGATCTTGCATGCTCATTGTCTGATTCCTGCTTCAGCAACTCTGTCCTGCGCGCCGGCACCCCCGGCGCGGGAAACCTACCAGCTGGCCTTCACGAGGCCAGGCACGTCACCGCGCATGGCTGCCTCACGGAGCTTGTTACGCCCCAGACCGAACTTGCGGTAGAAACCGTGAGGACGACCGGTGAGACGGCAGCGGTTGCGCAGCCGGGAGGGGGAAGCATTGCGCGGCAGCTTCTGCAGCTGCTGCTGCGCCTCCATCCGCTCCTCGATGCCCAGGCTGATGTTGTTGACGATCGCCTTCAGTTCCTGACGTTTCGCCGCGTACTTCTGGACCAGGCGCTCGCGCTTGCGTTCGCGGTTGATCACGGATTTCTTGGCCATGGACCCCTGCCTCTCCTTAACTCTTGAACGGGAAGTTGAACGCGGCCAGCAGGGCGCGCCCCTCTTCGTCGGTCTTGGCGGTGGTGGTGATGGTGATATCCAGCCCCCGCAGAGCGTCGATCTTGTCGTAGTCGATCTCCGGGAAGATGATCTGCTCACGAACGCCCATGCTGTAGTTGCCGCGCCCGTCGAAGGACTTCGGGTTCAGACCACGGAAGTCGCGCACACGGGGCAGCGCGATGGCCAGCAGACGGTCCAGGAACTCGTACATCCGCTCCCGCCGCAGGGTCACCTTGCAGCCGATGGGCCAGCCCTCGCGAATCTTGAATCCGGCGATGGACTTCCGGGCGTTCGTGATGATCGGCTTCTGGCCGGTGATGCCCGCGAGGTCCGAGAGCGCGTTCTCGAGCACCTTCTTGTCGGCGACCGCCTCACCCACCCCCATGTTGAGGGTGATCTTGGTGATCCGGGGAATCGCCATCACGCTGGAGTAGTTGAACTGCTCCTGCAGCTTCGGGACCACCGTGCTCTTGTAATAATCCTGCAGTCTGGGCATGTTCATAACCTGCACTTAGACGTCGACAACTTCACCGTTGGACTTGTAGACGCGCACCTTCCGCCCGTCCTCCAGAGTCCGGATACCGACCCGATCGCCCTTGCCGCTCACCGGGTTGAAAAGCGCCACGTTGGAGACGTGCACGGACGCCTCCTTCTCCACGATGCCGCCGGCCTGGCCCCGCTGGGGGTTCGGGCGGGTATGACGCTTGATGATATTCACGTTCTCGACCACGACCCGGTCGTTGGGCAGCACGCGAACGATCTTCCCGCGCTTACCCTTGTCCTTTCCGGCCAGGACGACAACATCGTCACCTTTGCGAATCTTGCGCATGACTGTCTCCTGCCTCAGAGCACTTCCGGCGCCAGCGAAATAATCTTCATGAACCGCTCGCTGCGCAGCTCCCTGGTCACGGGCCCGAAGATACGGGTTCCGATGGGCTGGAGCTGGTTGTTCAGCAGCACAGCAGCGTTGCCATCGAAGCGGATGACCGAACCGTCGGCACGGCGCACGCCCTTGCGGGTCCGCACCACAACCGCGTTGTACACGTCACCCTTCTTTACCTTGCCGCGCGGAATGGCTTCCTTTACGGTAACCTTGACGATGTCGCCAATGCCGGCGTAGCGCCGGTGCGAACCACCCAGCACCTTGATACACATGACCCGACGGGCACCACTGTTATCCGCCACGTCGAGCATTGACTGCATCTGGATCATTGTTATCTCCGATACCCAGTTTGCGACCCCCTGGGGCCGCACGAGCAAAGACCGCGAATACTACCACGAAAATACGCCCGACCCAAGAGCCAGGCGCATCCCTGGAGCGGTCCTGGTAGTGCCGGTAAATGGACTGCTCAGCCGGCCTTCTCGATAACCTGAACCAGGCGCCAGCACTTGGTCTTGGAGAGCGGACGACACTGCTCGACCATGACCACATCGCCCTCGCCGCACTGGTTCTGCTCGTCGTGAGCATGCAGCTTGGTGGAACGCTTGATGAACTTCCCGTAGAGGGGATGCTGCACCTTGCGCTCGACCAGCACAGTGATGGTCTTGTCGGCCTTGCTGCTGATGACCCGCCCGATCATGCCGCGGGTGGACTTGTTCTCTTCGCTCATTGTGCTGCACCTGCTTTCTGCTGCAGAACCGTCTTTACCCGGGCGATGTTGCGACGCACAGCCTTGAGCTGGTGCGTGGCGGACAGCTGACCGGTGCCCTTCTGCATACGCAGGTTGAACTGCTCGCGGAGAAGCTCGGTGAGCTCCTGGCGCAGTTCTTCTTGCGTCTTCTGCATGAGTTCGCTTGCATTCAGTTTCATCACAGCACCGTCCGCGTCACAAAAGTGGTCTTGAACGGGAGCTTCGCGGCCGCCAGGCGGAACGCCTCGCGGGCGATCTCCTCGGATACGCCCTCCATCTCGTAGAGGACCTTACCCGGCTGGATCTGGGCCACCCAGTACTCCACGTTGCCCTTGCCGGAACCCATGCGCACCTCGAGCGGCTTCTCGGTGATCGGCTTGTCCGGGAAGACCCGGATCCAGATCTTGCCGCCGCGCTTGATGTGACGGGTCATGGCACGACGGGCGGCCTCGATCTGGCGCGCCGTCAGGCGTCCGCGACCCTCGGCCTTGAGACCGAACTCGCCGAAGCTGACGCGGTTGCCCGAGGTGGCGAGACCGCGGTTACGGCCCTTGTGCTGCTTGCGGTATTTGGTACGTTTCGGCTGTAGCATCTGAGTTCCCCTTACTTGGCAGCAGCCTTGGGCGCAGCACCCTCGGCTTCGGCCTCGCCCCCGAGGATCTCACCCTTGAAGATCCACACCTTCACGCCGATGACACCATAGGTGGTCTTCGCCTCGGCGAAGCCGTAGTCGATGTCGGCACGGAAGGTGTGCAGCGGCACGCGGCCCTCGCGGTACCACTCGCTGCGGGCGATCTCGGCACCGCCGAGGCGGCCGGCCACGTTGATCTTGATGCCCTGGGCGCCGAGGCGCATGGCGTTGCCCACCGCGCGCTTCATGGCGCGGCGGAACATCACGCGGCGCTCGAGCTGCTGCGCTACGCTCTCGGCCACCAGTTGGGCATCGAGCTCGGGCTTGCGGATCTCCTCGATGCTGATGTGCACCGGCACGCCGATCTGCTCCGCCACTTCCCGGCGCAGCCGCTCGATGTCCTCGCCCTTCTTGCCGATGACGATACCGGGACGGGCGGTGTGGACGGTGATGCGGGCGTTCCGTGCGGGACGCTCGATCTGGATCCGGCTCACCGAGGCATGCGCGAGCTTCTTGCGCAGGAACTCACGCACCGAGAGATCGGTGTAGAGCAGGTCCGCGTAGTTCTTGCTGTCGGCATACCACTTGGACGTCCAGTCCTTGACGATGCCGACCCGAATACCGATTGGATTAACTTTCTGACCCATGGCGCACTCGCTTACTTGTCTGAGACCGTCACGGTGATGTGGCTGGTCCGCTTCAGGATGCGGTTGGCACGGCCGCGGGCACGGGCGTGAAGCCGCTTGTGTGTCGGGCCCTCGTCAACCATGATGGCGGAGACCTTGAGCTCGTCCACGTCTGCGCCCTCGTTGTGTTCCGCGTTGGCAATGGCGGACTCGAGCGTCTTGCGCACGACACCGGCAGCCTTCTTGGTGCTGAAAGTCAGCACGTTGAGCGCCTTTTCCACGGGCAGTCCGCGGATCTGGTCGGCCACAAGGCGGGCCTTCTGGGCGGAGATGCGCGCGTAGCGATATTTTGAAAAAGCCTGCATGGCAAATCTCCTTAACGCTTCGCCTTCTTGTCCGCGGCGTGCCCCCTGAAGGTGCGCGTCGCCGCGAACTCGCCCAGCTTGTGTCCCACCATGTTCTCATTGACGTAGACGGGGACGTGCTGACGGCCGTTGTGGACAGCGATGGTCAGACCGACCATATCCGGAATGACCATGGAACGCCGGGACCAGGTCTTGATCGGGCGCTTGCTCTGGGAGGCGCGCGCCTCCTCCACCTTCTTCAGCAGAGGAAGGTCAATGAACGGTCCTTTCTTGATTGAACGTGGCACGTTACCAGCCCTCTCGATTACTTGCGGTTACGACGGCGCACGATCAGATTGTCGGTACGCTTGTTCTTGCGCGTCTTGTGGCCCTTGGTGGGCACGCCCCAGGGGGAGACCGGATGGCGGCCGCCGGAAGTCCGGCCTTCGCCACCGCCGTGCGGATGGTCGACCGGGTTCATGGCGACACCGCGCACGGTGGGACGGACACCACGCCAGCGCGCCGCACCGGCCTTGCCCAGCGAACGCAGGCTGTGCTCGCCGTTGCCCACCTCGCCGATGGTGGCGCGACAGTCGATGAGCACCTTGCGCATCTCGCCGGAACGCAGGCGCAGGGTGGCGTAGGCGCCCTCGCGGGCCACGAACTGGACACCGGCGCCGGCACTGCGGGCGATCTGGGCGCCCCGCGAAGGCTGCAGCTCCACACAATGCACGGTGGAGCCCACCGGGATGTTGCGCAGCGGCAGGCAGTTGCCGGCCTTGATGGGCGCTTCGGAACCGGACATCACCTCGTCGCCGACGCTCACGCCGCGCGGGGCGATGATGTAGCGACGCTCGCCATCGGCATACTTCAGCAGCGCGATGTTGGCGGAGCGGTTCGGATCGTATTCCAGGCGCTCGACCTGGGCGGAGATACCGTCCTTGTTGCGCTTGAAATCGATTATGCGGTAGCGCTGCTTGTGGCCGCCGCCCTGGTGACGAACAGTCACGCGGCCGGCGTTGTTGCGGCCACCGTTCTTGCTCTTCTTGTCCAGCAGCGGCGCATAAGGCGCGCCCTTGTGCAGATCCGGGTTCGTCACCTTGACCACAAAGCGACGCCCCGCCGATGTCGGCTTTACCTTTGAAATTGGCATGCCCGTAACCCCTTTACTCGCCGCCCACGAAGTCGATGTCGAAACCCGGCTTCAGGGACACATAAGCCTTCTTCCAGCCGCTACGGCGGCCCTGGCGCTGACCAAAACGCTTGGTCTTGCCCTTCACGTTGGTCACCTGAACGCACTCGACCTCGACGCTGAAGAGCTTCTCCACCGCCGCCTTGACCTCGGGCTTGGTGGCGTCGCTGACGACGCGGAAGACGAACTGGCGGTCGCGCTCGGCGGCCATGGCGCTCTTCTCGGAGACATGCGGCGCGAGCAGCACCTTCATCAAGCGTTCCTGATTCATCCCAGCATCTCCTCAAACCGACGGACAGCACCCACCGTCATGAGCACCTTCTCATGGGCGATGAGACTCACCGGGTCGGCCCTGTTGACCGAGCAGGCATTCACCTTCTCGAGGTTCCGGGAAGCCAGGTAGAGATTCTCGCCCGTGGTCTCGGTGACGATCAGGACATCGTTGAGCCCCATGCCCTTGAGCTTCTCCACCAGGACCTTGGTCTTCGGCGTATCCACGTCGAAATCCTCCACCAGCACCAGGCGCTCCTGGCGGGCCAACTCGGAGAGGATGCTGCGCATGGCGCCGCGATACATCTTCTTGTTGACCTTCTGGCTGTGATCCTGGGGACGGGCCGCGAAGGTGATACCGCCGCCGCGCCAGATGGGGCTGCGGCTGGAACCCGAACGGGCACGGCCGGTGCCCTTCTGGCGCCAGGGCTTGCTGCCGCCGCCGCTCACATCGCTGCGGGTCTTCTGGGCGCGGGTGCCGGAACGACCCCCGGCCAGATAGGCCACCACCACCTGGTGCACAAGCGACTCGTTGAATTCACGGCCGAAAGCGGCATCTGAAACTTCGACGCTGCCGGCACCCTGCAAATTCAGCTCCATGATTCAGACCCCTCTCAGCTACGCGCTTTCACTGCGGGACGGACCAGCACATCGCTGCCGATGGAACCGGGCACCGCACCCTTGATCAGGAGAAGGTTGCGCTCGCTGTCGACACGCACCACCTCGAGGCTCTGGGCCGTGCGACGCACGTTGCCCATTTGACCGGCCATCTTCTTGCCCTTGAACACGCGGCCCGGGGTCTGGTTCTGACCGATGGAACCGGGTGCGCGATGGGACAGGGAGTTGCCGTGAGTGGCGTCCTGGGAGGAAAAGTTGTGGCGCTTGATCACGCCGGCGAAGCCCTTGCCGATGGTGGTGCCGGTGACATCCACCTTCTGACCGGCCTCGAACAGGTCAACCTTCAGCTCGGAACCCACCTCGATGCCGTCACCCTCGCCGTCGGTGAGACGGAATTCCCACAGGCCGCGACCGGCTTCGACGCCGGCCTTCGCGAAATGCCCGGCCATGGGCTTGGTAACGCGGCTTGCGCGACGGGTGCCGGTGGTCACCTGCACGGCGCGGTAGCCGTCACCCTCGGCGCTCTTCACCTGGGTGACACGATTGGGCTCCACTTCTACGACGGTGACGGGTACAGACGCGCCAGCGTCGGTGAAAACGCGGGTCATGCCGCGCTTGCGACCAACAAGTCCGATAGTCATCTTCTGAACCTCGTTATAGTTCCCGTGCCGATTTCGATTGACCGACACGCCGAATCGTTACCCGGTACGGGAAAAAAACAAGCCGACGCCCGCCGCTCAGCGGCGGGCGCCCGGTTCATACGCCCCCGGGTTCGGGTAAGCGCGGTATATTAATTCAATTTGAGCTGGACGTCCACACCCGCGGCGAGATCCAGCTTCATCAGGGCGTCCACCGTCTTGTCGGTAGGGTCCACGATGTCCATCAGCCGCTTGTGGGTGCGAATCTCATACTGATCCCGCGCGTCCTTGTTGACGTGGGGCGAGATCAGGATGGTGAACCGCTCCTTCTTGGTCGGCAGGGGGATGGGACCCCGCACCTGGGCGCCGGTGCGCCGTGCGGTCTCCACGATCTCCCGGGCCGACTGGTCGATCAGTCGGTGATCGAATGCCTTGAGGCGGATGCGAATACGTTGATTGGCCATATTTCTCTTACTCGATGATCTTGGCGACGACGCCGGCGCCGACGGTACGGCCGCCTTCGCGGATGGCGAAACGCAGACCTTCCTCCATGGCGATGGGCGCAATCAGGCTCACCGTCATCTTCACGTTGTCACCCGGCATCACCATCTCCACCCCCTCGGGCAGATCACAGGCCCCGGTGACGTCCGTGGTCCGGAAGTAGAACTGCGGACGGTAACCCTGGAAGAACGGCGTATGACGACCACCCTCCTCCTTGCTCAGTACGTACACCTCGGCCTCGAACTTCGTGTGCGGGGTGATGCTGCCCGGCTTCGCCAGCACCTGGCCACGCTCCACCTCGTCACGCTTCGTGCCGCGCAGCAGCACACCGACGTTGTCGCCCGCCTGCCCCTGGTCCAGCAGCTTGCGGAACATCTCCACGCCCGTGCAGGTGGTCTTCGTCGTGTCGTGAATGCCGACAATCGCCACCTCGTCGCCCACCTTCACCACACCACGCTCGATACGACCCGTCACCACCGTGCCGCGACCGGAAATCGAGAACACATCCTCGATCGGCATCAGGAACGCACCGTCAATCGGACGCTCCGGCTCCGGAATGTAACGGTCCATCTCCGCGACCAGCTTCTCGATGGCCTGCGAACCAATCTCGCTCGTGTCGCCTTCCAGCGCCTTCAGCGCGGAACCCACCACGATCGGCGTGTCGTCACCCGGGAAGTCGTAGCCGGACAGAAGGTCGCGAACCTCCATCTCCACCAGCTCCAGCAGCTCCGGGTCGTCAACCATGTCCGCCTTGTTCATGAACACCACGATGTACGGCACGCCCACCTGCCGGGACAGCAGAATGTGCTCGCGGGTCTGCGGCATCGGGCCGTCGGCCGCCGACACCACCAGGATCGCGCCGTCCATCTGCGCCGCACCCGTGATCATGTTCTTCACATAGTCAGCGTGACCAGGGCAGTCCACGTGCGCGTAGTGGCGCTTCTCGGACTCGTACTCCACGTGGGCGGTGGCAATCGTGATGCCGCGGGCGCGCTCCTCGGGGGCATTGTCAATCTGATCGAACGCCTTGAACTCGCCACCGAACTTCTCACCCATCACCTTCGTGATGGCCGCCGTCAGCGTCGTCTTGCCATGGTCCACGTGACCGATGGTTCCCACGTTGACATGCGGCTTCTTACGCTCGAACTTTTCCTTGGACACGGTTAACTACCTCTATCAGCTTTGTTGACCGGCGGCGGCCGCCGGTTTTCGGTTGCGCACACCGGCTGCAGCCGGCCACCAAGTTTCGAATCAGGACGCCTTCTTGATCACGGCCTCGGCAATGTTGGTCGGGGCCTCGGCATACTTGCCGAACTCCATGGAGTAGCTGGCACGCCCCTGGGTCGCCGAGCGCAGGTCCGTGGCGTAGCCGAACATTTCGGCCAGCGGCACTTCCGCGCGGATGATCTTTCCGGTGGGCGACTCGTCCATGCCCTGCACCATGCCGCGACGGCGGTTGAGGTCGCCCATCACGTCGCCCATGTACTCCTCGGGGGTGACCACCTCGACCTTCATGATGGGCTCGAGCAGCGCCGGACTGGCCTTGCGCGCACCCTCCTTGAAGCCCATGGAACCGGCGATCTTGAAGGCCATCTCGTTGGAGTCCACCTCGTGGTAGGACCCGTCGTACAGGGTGACCTTCACGTCCACCACCGGGAAGCCGGCGATGACACCGTTCTTCATCTGCTCCTGGATGCCCTTGTCGACCGCGGGGATGTACTCCTTGGGCACCACGCCACCGACGATGGCGTTGACGAACTCGTAGCCCACGCCCGGCTCCTGCGGCTCGATCTTGAGCCACACGTGGCCGAACTGGCCGCGACCGCCCGACTGGCGCACGAACTTGCCTTCCTGCTCCACCGCCTTGCGGATGGTCTCGCGGTAGGCCACCTGCGGCGCGCCGACGTTGGCCTCGACCTTGAACTCGCGCTTCATGCGGTCGACGATGATCTCCAGATGCAGCTCGCCCATGCCGGAAATGATGGTCTGGCCGGACTCCTCGTCGGTATGGACGCGGAAGGAGGGATCCTCCTGGGCCAGCTTGGACAGGGCGATGCCCATCTTCTCCTGGTCGGCCTTGGTCTTGGGCTCCACGGCCACGGAGATCACCGGCTCCGGGAACTCCATCCGCTCCAGGGTGATGATGTTGTTGAGATCACACAGGGTTTCACCGGTGGTGACATCCTTCAGGCCCACGGCGGCGGCGATATCGCCCGCCCGCACTTCCTTGATCTCCTCGCGGGAGTTGGAGTGCATCTGCAGGATGCGCCCGATGCGCTCCTTCTTGCCCTTGACCGGGTTGTAGAGCGTGTCACCCGAGTTGAGGACGCCGGAATAGACGCGGAAGAAGGTCAGGGTGCCCACGAACGGGTCGGTGGCAATCTTGAACGCCAGCGCCGCGAAAGGCTCGTCGTCGGAGGACTTGCGCACCGCCTCGGTCTCGGCGGCATCGTCCAGCACGCCGCGGATATCGGGCACGTCCACCGGCGAGGGCATCAGCTCGACCACGGCGTCGAGCATCGCCTGCACGCCCTTGTTCTTGAACGCGGAACCGCACATGGCGGGTACGATTTCGTTGGCCAGGGTGCGGATGCGCAGGCCCTTGCGGATTTCGGCGGCGGAGAGGTCGCCCTCCTCGAGGTACTTCTCCATCAGCTCCTCGGAGGCCTCGCCCGCGGCTTCCACCATCTTCTCGCGCCACTCCTGGCACAGGTCGACCAGGTCGGAGGGGATGTCCCGCTCCTCGTAGGTCATGCCGCGATCTTCCTCGTTCCAGAAGATGGCCTTCATCTTGATGAGGTCCACCACGCCCTGGAAGTTGTCCTCGGCACCGATGGGAATCTGCAGCGGCACGGGATTGGCCCCGAGGCGCTCCTTCATCTGCTTGACCACGCGCAGGAAGTTGGCGCCGGCGCGATCCATCTTGTTGACGAAGGCAAGCCGCGGAACCTTGTACTTGTTGGCCTGGCGCCAGACCGTCTCGGACTGGGGCTCCACGCCGCCCACCGCGCAGAACACCGCGCAGGCACCATCGAGCACGCGCAGGGAACGCTCCACCTCGATGGTGAAGTCCACGTGGCCGGGGGTGTCGATGATGTTGATGCGGTGCTCCGGGTACTGCCGGTCCATGCCGGACCAGAAGCAGGTGGTGGCGGCGGAGGTGATGGTGATGCCGCGCTCACGCTCCTGCTCCATCCAGTCCATGGTGGCGGCACCGTCGTGCACCTCACCGATCTTGTGCGACACACCCGTGTAGAACAGGATGCGCTCGGTGGTGGTGGTCTTGCCGGCATCGATGTGGGCCATGATGCCGAGATTGCGGTAGCGCTCGATGGGGGTTTTACGTGCCACGACTCTATCCTTTGAAAGACTGTTGTCTACCAGCGGTAGTGCGAGAACGCCTTGTTGGCCTCGGCCATGCGGTGCGTGTCCTCGCGCTTCTTCACCGCGGAGCCGCGACCTTCGGCGGCATCCATCAGCTCGCCGGCCAGACGCAGGGTCATGGACTTTTCGCCGCGCTTGCGGGCGGAATCCACCAGCCAGCGCATGGCCAGGGTGGTCCGGCGCACGGCCCGGACTTCCACCGGCACCTGATAGGTGGCGCCGCCGACACGGCGGGACTTCACCTCGACCACCGGACGGACGTTGTCCAGCGCCTTGTTGAAGAGCTCAACGGGGTCCGAGCCCTTGAGGCGCTCGTTCATGGTGTCGAGGGCACCGTAGACGATCTTCTCGGCAGTGGACTTCTTGCCATCCAGCATGAGGATGTTCACGAACTTCGCGAGCACCTCATTTCCGTACTTGGGGTCCGGCAGAATGGCCCGCTGACCAGCAACTCTTCTTCTCGGCATGGTGTCTACCTTTACTGAATACGCTCAACCGCAAGCCCCGCCGACGGCAGCAACCGGGCGGGGCCTGCGGACCATAACCCTCAGGACGTCACTTCTTGGGCCGCTTGGCGCCGTACTTCGAGCGCGCCTGGCGACGGTCGTTGACGCCGGAGGCGTCCAGGGAACCGCGCACGACGTGGTAACGCACACCCGGGAGGTCCTTTACACGACCGCCACGAATGAGCACCACCGAGTGCTCCTGAAGATTGTGCCCCTCACCACCGATGTAGCTGGTGACCTCGTAGCCGTTGGTCAGCCGCACGCGGGCAACCTTGCGCAGCGCCGAGTTCGGCTTCTTCGGGGTGGTGGTGTACACGCGGGTGCACACGCCACGCTTCTGGGGGCAGGCCTCCAGGGCCGGCACGTTGCTCTTTTCCATCTTCCGGGCCCGCGGCTTGCGGACCAACTGGTTGATTGTCGCCATGTTCGACCAACTCCAACCTACAAAATAAAAACGACAGGCCGGCACGGATCCCGGCCTGTCAAATAAGAAGCGGAATTCTAGACATGCGCCATCATGGTGTCAAGTCCAAGCCCCTCGGGGCCTTCCGCTCACCCGGTTTCATTCTGCTCACGGCTCCGGCGAATTCAGCGCCTCGCTCAGGGCCTGCTCCACATCGCTGGCCGTCACCACCGGAATCTCCTCCATGGTTCGGGCCGAGTCGCGCCGGCGCCGGCGCTCCTGGTGGTACGCCTGTCCGGTGCCCGCCGGGATGAGCCGGCCGACGATGACGTTCTCCTTCAGGCCGCGCAGATCATCGCGCTTGCCCTGCACCGCCGCCTCGGTCAACACCCGGGTGGTCTCCTGGAAGGAGGCCGCGGAGATGAACGACTCGGTGGCCAGGGAGGCCTTGGTGATGCCCAGCAGAACCGGATCGCAGGTGGCCGGCAGCTTGCCGTCGGCCAGTACGATCTCGTTCTCGTCCAGCACCCGGGCACGCTCCAGCTGCTCACCGCGCAGGAACTTGGTGTCACCCGGATCGGAGACCTCCACCTTGCGCAGCATCTGGCGGACGATGACCTCGATGTGCTTGTCGTTGATCTTCACGCCCTGCAGGCGATAGACGTCCTGCACCTCGTTGACGATGTAGCGCGCCAGCTCCTCGACACCGAGCAGGCGCAGGATGTCGTGGGGGTTGGCGGGACCGTCGGAGATGACCTCGCCCCGCTCCACGTGCTCGCCCTCGAACACGTTGAGGTTGCGCCACTTCGGGATCAGCTCTTCGTAGGGTTCGCCCTCGACCGGCGTGATGACCAGCCGCCGCTTGCCCTTGGTCTCCTTGCCGAAGCCGATGGTGCCGGAGATTTCCGCCAGGATGGCCGGATCCTTCGGCTTGCGCGCCTCGAACAGGTCGGCCACCCGCGGCAGACCGCCGGTGATGTCGCGGGTCTTGGAGGACTCCTGCGGGATACGCGCGATGACGTCGCCCACCTGCACCTCGGCCCCGTCGGTCAGGTTCACGATGGCGCCGGCCGGCAGGAAGTACTGGGCCGGGATCTCGGTACCCGCCAGGCACAGGTCGCTGCCGCTCTCGTCGAGCAGCTTGACCATCGGCCGCAGGTCCTTGCCGCTGGAGCCGCGCTGGCTGGGCTCGGTCACCACCAGGCTGGACAGGCCGGTGACCTCGTCGGTCTGCTGGGCGACGGTCAGGCCGTGGATGAAGTCGCTGAACTGGATCCGGCCGGCCACCTCGGTGATGACGGGATGGGTATGGGGGTCCCAGTTGGCCACCACCTGCCCCGCCGCCACCTCCTCGGTGTCGTTGACGCTGAGCTCGGCGCCGTAGGGCACCTTGTAGCGCTCGCGTTCACGGCCGTGCTCGTCCAGTACCGCCAGCTCGCCGGAGCGGGAGACCGCCACCAGGTTGCCGTTGGCGCGGCGCACGGTCTTGATGTTGTGCAGCCGCACGGTGCCCTTGGACTTGACCTGCACGCTGTTGGCCGCGGTGGCCCGGCTCGCCGCGCCACCGATATGGAAGGTACGCATGGTGAGCTGGGTGCCGGGCTCGCCGATGGACTGGGCGGCGATGACGCCCACCGACTCGCCGATGTTGACCCGGTGTCCGCGGGCCAGGTCGCGCCCGTAGCAGGCGGCGCAGATGCCGTAGCGGCTCTCGCAGGTGATGGGCGAGCGCACCTTCACCTTGTCGATGCTGTGCTGGTCCAGCACCTCGACCCAGTGCTCGTCGAGCAGCGTGCCCACGGGCGCCAGCACCTCGTCGGTGCCCGGCACGAGGAGCTCCTCCACCGTGACCCGGCCGAGGACGCGCTCGGAGAGCGGCTCGACCACGTCGCCGCCCTCGATGTGCGGGGCCATGATCAGGCCCTGGCTGGTGCCGCAGTCGAGATCGGTGACCACCATGTCCTGGGCCACGTCGACGAGGCGCCGGGTCAGGTAACCCGAGTTGGCGGTCTTCAGCGCCGTGTCGGCCAGACCCTTGCGGGCGCCGTGGGTGGAGATAAAGTACTGCAGCACGTTGAGGCCCTCACGGAAGTTCGCCGTGATGGGGGTCTCGATGATGGAGCCGTCGGGCTTGGCCATTAGGCCGCGCATGCCGGCCAGCTGGCGGATCTGGGCGGCGGAGCCGCGGGCGCCGGAGTCGGCCATCATGAAGATGGAGTTGAACGACTGCTGGCGGACCTGGTTGCCCTCGCGATCGGTGACGAGATCGGTACCCAGATGATCCATCATCGCCTTGGCCACCTGGTCGTTGGTGCGCGACCAGATGTCCACCACCTTGTTGTAGCGCTCGCCGTTGGTCACGAGGCCCGACTTGTACTGGCGCTCGATCTCCTTCACCTCCTCCTCGGCGGCACCGATGATGGTGGCCTTCTGCTCGGGGATCACGAGATCCTCGATGCCGATGGAGGTGCCGGAACGGGTGGCATAGTAGAAGCCGGTGTACATCAGCTGGTCGGCGAAGATAACCGTGGCCTTCAGGCCCACCATGCGGTAGCAGGCGTTGATGAGGCGCGAGATGGCCTTCTTGTTCAACACCTGGTTCACCAGCTCGAAGGGCAGGCCCTCGGGCAGGACCCGCGACAGCAGCGCGCGGCCGACGGTGGTCTCCATCCGGCGGTAGCGCTCCTCGCGGTTGCCGTCCCGGTCGAGCACGACATCGTGCAGGCGCACGCTGATGCGGGCGTGGAGCTCCGCGGCGCCGGTCTCGTAGGCGCGGTGCACCTCGGCGACGTCGGTGAAGGCCATGCCCTCGCCGCGGGCGTTCACCCGGTCGCGGGTGATGTAGTACAGACCCAGCACCACGTCCTGGGAGGGGACGATGATGGGTTCGCCGTTGGCGGGCGAGAGGATGTTGTTGGTGGACATCATCAGCGCCCGGGACTCGAGCTGCGCCTCCACCGTCAGCGGCACGTGCACCGCCATCTGGTCGCCGTCGAAGTCAGCGTTGTAGGCGGCGCAGACCAGCGGGTGCAGCTGGATCGCCTTGCCCTCGATGAGCACCGGCTCGAAGGCCTGGATGCCGAGACGATGCAGCGTGGGGGCGCGGTTGAGCAGCACGGGATGCTCGCGGATCACCTCCTCGAGGATGTCCCATACCTCCGGCCCTTCGCGCTCAACCATCTTCTTGGCCGCCTTGATGGTGGTGGCCAGGCCGCGCAGCTCCAGCTTGCTGAAGATGAACGGCTTGAACAGCTCCAGCGCCATCTTCTTGGGCAGGCCGCACTGGTGCAGGCGCAGCGTCGGACCCACCACGATCACCGAGCGGCCGGAGTAGTCCACGCGCTTGCCCAGCAGGTTCTGGCGGAAGCGGCCCTGCTTGCCCTTGATCATGTCGGCCAGGGACTTCAGCGGACGGCGGTTGGAGCCGGTGATGGCGCGGCCGCGGCGGCCGTTGTCCAGCAGCGCGTCCACCGCCTCCTGCAGCATGCGCTTCTCGTTGCGCACAATGATGTCGGGCGCGTTGAGATCCAGCAGCCGCTTGAGACGGTTGTTGCGGTTGATGACCCGGCGGTAGAGATCGTTCAGGTCCGAGGTGGCGAAACGGCCGCCGTCGAGCGGCACCAGCGGACGCAGGTCCGGGGGCAGCACCGGCAGCACGGTGAGGATCATCCACTCGGGCTTGTTGCCGGAGTCCAGGAAGGCCTCGATGATCTTCAGCCGCTTGGACAGCTTCTTGAACTTGGTGTCGGAACCGGTGGTCGCCAGCTCCTCGCGCAGCTTGGTGGCCTCGTCCTGCAGGTCCAGGGTGCGCAGCAGGGCCTGCACCGCCTCGGCGCCCATGCGGGCGTCGAACTCGTCGCCGTACTCCTCGATGGCGTCGAGGTAGGCCTCGTCGGTGAGCAGCTGGCCGCGCTCGAGCTGGGTCATGCCCGGCTCGATGACCACGAAGGACTCGAAGTAGAGCACCCGCTCGATGTCCCGCAGGGTCATGTCCAGCAGCAGGCCGATGCGCGAGGGCAGCGACTTGAGGAACCAGATGTGGGCCGTGGGGCTGGCCAGCTCGATGTGACCCATGCGCTCGCGGCGCACCTTGGACAGCGTCACCTCGACGCCGCACTTCTCGCAGATCACGCCACGGTGCTTGAGGCGCTTGTACTTGCCGCACAGGCACTCGTAGTCCTTCACCGGGCCGAAGATCTTGGCGCAGAACAGGCCGTCGCGCTCCGGCTTGAAGGTACGGTAGTTGATGGTCTCGGGCTTCTTGACCTCGCCGTAGGACCAGGAACGGATCATCTCAGGCGAAGCCAGGCCGATGCGGATGGCGTCGAATTCCTCGACCGTGCCCTGCTGCTTGAAGAGATTCAGTATGTCTTTCATCGTGTCTCCCGTCGACAGCGATCAGCCGGGTGTCCCCGGCTACCTGCTAACTGTCTGTCGTCCGTCCACCGGCACTGGACCGGCGGACGGACACGGCTTGTGCGAACGCCTGTGTTATTCCTGTTCCAGCTCGATGTCGATGCCGAGCGAACGGATCTCCTTGACCAGCACATTGAAGGATTCGGGCATGCCCGGCTCCATGCGGTGGTCGCCGTCCACGATGTTCTTGTACATCTTGGTACGGCCGTTCACGTCATCGGACTTGACCGTCAGCATCTCCTGTAGCGTGTAGGCGGCGCCATAGGCCTCCAGGGCCCAGACCTCCATTTCGCCGAAACGCTGGCCGCCGAACTGCGCCTTGCCGCCCAGCGGCTGCTGGGTGACCAGGCTGTAGGAGCCGGTGGAACGGGCATGCATCTTGTCGTCCACGAGGTGGTTGAGCTTGAGCATGTACATGTAGCCCACCGTCACCGGGCGGTCGAAGGGCATGCCGGTGCGCCCGTCGTGGAGCGTGGTCTGACCACTGATGGGCAGGCCCGCGAGCTCCAGCATGGCCTTGATTTCGCCTTCGTCGGCGCCGTCGAACACCGGCGTCGCCATGGGCACGCCGCCACGCAGGTTGCCGGCCAGGGCCAGCACATCCTCGTCGCTGAGTTCGGCCAGCTCCTTGTGGTTGTCGTAGTCGCGACCCTTGTAGACCTGCTCGAGGAAGCCGCGCACCTCGGCCACCTTGCGCTGCTCGTCGAGCATGCGGCCTATCTTCAGGCCCAGACCCTTGGCGGCCCAGCCCAGGTGCGTCTCGAGCACCTGGCCCACGTTCATGCGCGAAGGCACGCCCAGCGGGTTCAGGACGATGTCCACCGGGGTGCCGTCGGCCGAGTACGGCATGTCCTCGACCGGCACGATCTGGGAGATGACGCCCTTGTTGCCGTGGCGGCCGGCCATCTTGTCGCCGGGCTGGACGCGCCGCTTGACCGCCAGGTAGACCTTGACGATCTTCAGCACGCCGGGAGCCAGGTCGTCGCCGGTGATGAGCTTCTTCTTCTTCTCGTCGAACTTCTCGTCGAAGTCCTTGCGCTGCTGCTTGAGCTGCTCGGTGGCGCGCTCCAGCTGGGCGTTGGCCTCGTCGTTGCGCAGGCGGATCTCGAACCACTGGTCGCGCGTCAGATCGGCCAGGTAGCTCTTGGTGATCTTGGCGCCGGCGCCGAGGCCCGCGGGACCGCCTTCGGCAATCTTGCCGAGCAGCAGCTTCTCCACGCGCATGTAGGTGTCATCCTCGAGGATGCGCAGCTGATCGCGCAGGTCCTTGCGGATGCGGTCGAGCTCCATCTGCTCGATCTGCAGTGCGCGGGCATCCTTCTCGATACCATCGCGGGTGAACACCTGGACGTCGATGACCGTCCCGTTCATGCCGGTGGGCACGCGCAGGGAGCTGTCCTTCACGTCCGAGGCCTTCTCGCCGAAGATGGCGCGCAGCAGCTTCTCCTCGGGAGTGAGCTGGGTCTCGCCCTTCGGCGTGACCTTGCCCACCAGGATGTCTCCGGAACGCACCTCGGCCCCGATGTAGACGATGCCCGACTCGTCGAGCTTGGACAGCGCGCCCTCGCCCACGTTGGGGATGTCGGCGGTGATCTCCTCGGGCCCGAGCTTGGTGTCGCGGGCCACGCAGGTGAGCTCCTCGATGTGGATGGTGGTGAAGCGATCCTCCTCCACCACGCGCTCGGAGATGAGGATGGAGTCCTCGAAGTTGTAGCCGTTCCAGGGCATGAAGGCCACCAGCAGGTTCTGGCCCAGGGCCAGCTCGCCCATGTCGGTGGAGGGGCCGTCGGCCAGCACGTCGCCGCGGGCGATGACGTCGCCCTGGTGCACCAGCGGACGCTGGTTGATGCAGGTGTTCTGGTTGGAACGGGTGTACTTGGTGAGGTTGTAGATGTCCACACCCGCCTCACCCGGCTCGGTCTCCTCGTCGTTCACGCGCACCACGATGCGGCCCGCGTCCACGGAGTCCACCACGCCGCCGCGCAGGGCGACGACGGTGACGCCGGAGTCCGTGGCGACCGTGCGCTCGATGCCGGTGCCCACCAGGGGCTTCTCGGTGCGCAGGGTCGGCACGGCCTGGCGCTGCATGTTGGAGCCCATGAGCGCGCGGTTGGCATCGTCGTGCTCCAGGAACGGGATGAGGGAGGCGGCCACCGAGACGATCTGCTTCGGCGACACGTCCATGTACTCCACCTGGTCCGGGCTGGAGAAGGTGAACTCGCCCTGGTGGCGGGACGGCACCAGGTCGTCCACCAGGCGGCCCGCATCGTCCAGGGTGGCATTGGCCTGGGCGATGACGAACTCGCCCTCCTCGATGGCGGAGAGGTACTCCACCTCGCGGGTCACCTTGCCGTCGATCACCTTCCGGTACGGGGTCTCGAGGAAACCGTACTTGTTGGTGCGGGCGTAGACGGCCTGGGAGTTGATGAGGCCGATGTTCGGACCCTCAGGGGTCTCGATGGGGCAGACGCGGCCGTAGTGGGTCGGGTGCACGTCGCGCACCTCGAAGCCGGCCCGCTCGCGGGTCAGGCCGCCGGGGCCCAGGGCCGAGATGCGGCGCTTGTGGGTCACCTCGGACAGCGGGTTGTTCTGGTCCATGAACTGGGACAGCTGGCTGGACCCGAAGAACTCCTTGATGGCCGCGGAAACCGGCTTGGCGTTGATGAGGTCCTGAGGCATCAGGCCCTCGCTCTCGGCCATGCTCAGGCGCTCCTTGACCGCCCGCTCCACGCGCACCAGGCCGACGCGGAACTGGTTCTCCGCCATTTCGCCCACCGAGCGGATGCGACGGTTGCCGAGGTGGTCGATGTCGTCGACTGTCCCCTTGCCGTTGCGGATGTCGATGAGCACCTTCATGGCGTCGAGGATGTCGGAGGAGTCGCCGTGGACCTCCACCAGCTTGGCCATGGACGCTTCGTCCCGGCTGGAGAAGTAGCGTCCGTCGTAGAGCACGCCCGGACCTTCCACGTTCTTGCGGCCTACGCGGCGGTTGAACTTCATCCGCCCGACCGGGGAGAGGTCGTAGCGATCATCGGTGAAGAACAGGTTGTGGAACAGGTTCTCGGCGGCATCCTTGGTGGGCGGCTCGCCAGGGCGCATCATGCGGTAGATCTCCACCAGCGCCTCGAGCTGGGTGCGCGTGCTGTCGATGCGCAGGGTGTCGGAGATGTAGGGACCGCGATCCAGATCGTTGGTGTAGAGGGTGCGCAGCTCGTTGATGCCGGCCTCGCGCAGCTTGCCCAGCAGCTCGGCGGTCAGCTCGTCGTTGGCATTGGCGATGACCTCGCCGGTCTCCTCGTCCACCACGTCATGGGCCAGGGTCTTGCCCAGCAGGTATTCCGCCGGCACGTGCAGCTTGGTCAGACCGGCCTTGTTCATCTGGTTGATGTGGCGCGCGGTGACGCGACGGCCCTCTTCAACCAGCACGTTGCCCTTCTCGTCCTTCAGGTCGAAGCTGGCGGTCTCGCCGCGCAGGCGCTCCGGCACGAGTTCCAGGGTGATGACGTCGTCCTTGAACTCGAAGCGGTTCGTCTCGAAGAAGATGGCGAGCATCTCCTGGTTGGTGTAGCCCAGGGCTCGCAGCAGCACCGAGGCCGGCAGCTTGCGCCGGCGGTCGATACGCACATACAGGCAATCCTTCGGATCGAATTCGAAATCGAGCCAGGAGCCGCGATAGGGAATCACCCGGGCATTGAACAGCAGCTTGCCCGAGGAGTGGGTCTTGCCCTTGTCGTGATCGAAGAACACCCCCGGGGAGCGGTGCATCTGGGAGACGATGACCCGCTCGGTGCCGTTGATGACGAAGGTTCCGTTATCGGTCATCAGGGGGATCTCCCCCATGTAGACCTCCTGCTCACGGATGTCCTTGACCGGCTTCGGGGTGGTGGTGGCCTCCTTGTCGTAGATCACCAGGCGCACCTTCACCCGCAGCGGAGCGGCGAAGGTGATGCCGCGCATCTGGCACTCCTTGACATCGAAGACCGGATTGCCGAGCTGATAGCTCACATACTCCAGGGCAGCGTTGCCGGAGTAGGAAACGATGGGAAACACCGACTTGAAGGCGGCGTGAAGCCCATTCTCGCCACGCGCGGCTGGCGAGGTGTCGAGCTGGAGAAAATCACGATAGGAATCCAGCTGGATGGCCAGGAGATAAGGCACATCCAGTATCTTGGGACGCTTGGCGAAATCCTTGCGGATACGCTTCTTTTCGGTGTAGGAATAGGCCATCAGACTTCCTCAGCTTGACCACCGCCTAGCGGGTGACGGTTCAACGAAACGGGCGGGAGTCCGCCCCTCTGTTGTCATCCGGTCCATGCCCGTTGCGGATCCGGGCTCTGGTTTCAGCGCTGTAGCGCCCCGGCTCCGATTCAGCACCGGCGCCGGAACGTCATGGGACATCGCATGCTGCAAGCAGAAAAAGGCCGGTGGCTCAAGGCCACCAGCCAATTTCCGTTTTCCTCCCTGTTCCTTGAGGCGCAAGGAAACAAGCAGGTCTTTTCTCTTACTTGACCTCGACAGTTGCGCCGGCTTCCTCGAGCTGCTTCTTGATGCTCTCGGCTTCTTCCTTGTTGACGCCTTCCTTGATGGTGGAGGGAGCACCCTCCACGGCGTCCTTGGCTTCCTTCAGGCCCAGGCCGGTGACGGCGCGGACAACCTTGATGACGCCCACCTTGTTGGAACCGAAGCTGGTCATCACCACGTCGAACTCGGTCTGCTCCTCGGCGGCGGCAGCCTCGGCGCCGCCGGCGGCCGGAGCGGCCACGGCAACGGCGGCAGCGGCGCTGACACCGAACTTCTCTTCCATGGCGGAGATCAGGTCGACGACCTCCATCACGGACATGTTGGCAATGCTTTCGAGAATGTCGTCTTTGGACACGGCCATTGTATTCAACTCCTGTGTACGGTCACCCGGTCGCTGCTGCGCCCCGGGCAGAATTGCCTAGGAAACAGCAGACTCAGGCAGCCTGCTTCTGATCGCGGATCGCCGCCACGGTGCGTACGAGCTTGCCGGGCACCTCGTTGAGCGTACGGGCAAACTTGTCCAAGGGTGCACGCATCACCGACATCAGCATTGCGATGGCCTGGTCGCGGGTCGGCAGTTTCGCCAGTCGGCTTGCTTCCGAAGCCGGCAGCAACTGACCCCCGATGGACACCAGCTTGATGACCAGTTTGTCGTTGTCCTTGGCGAAGTCACCCAACACCCGCGCCGCGGAACCCGGGTCCTCCATGGAGAACGCGAGCACCAGCGGCCCGACCAGTCCCTCGCTCATGCATTCGAACTCGGTACCGGCCAGGGCACGACGCGCCAAGGTGTTCTTCACGACGCGGAGATAGACGCCACCATCACGTGCGGTCACGCGCAGCTTGTCCATCTTCTCGACCGTGAGACCCCGATACTCGGCTGCCAGCGCGGAATGCGCCTGCGCCGCGACCTCGGACACTTCGGCGACGATCGACTTCTTCTGTTCCAGGTTCAATGCCACTGGATATTCCTCCTACATGGCGGGCCGGCGCTGCCGGCACGCCCCCCTGGGTTTCGGGAACACCGTCGCCGGTGTCCACCTCCCACGGTGACCGTCACCAGGAAAACCTGTTTCGGGCTCACCGTCTGCGCAGGCAGGTCATTCCATTAAGCCTTCGGGATTCGCATCCCTCCGGCGCCTGCGGTCTTTGACAGCCACCGGCCCCTGAAGCGGGACCGGCGACCCAAAGCCTGTATGTCTCCGGAACGCCGCGGGCGTTCCGCAGCCTCATGCGTTGAGGCTGCCCTGGTCCAGGACGACGCCCGGGCCCATGGTGGTGGAGACGGTAATCTTCTTCATGTAAACGCCCTTGGCGGCGCTCGGCTTGCCCTTGTTCAGGGCCGAGAGCAGCGCCTCGAGGTTCTCGCGCAGGGCGTTCACCTCGAAATCCACCTTGCCAATGCTGCAGTGGATGATGCCAGCACGGTCGGTGCGGTAGCGCACCTGGCCCGCCTTGGCGTTGTTGACCGCCTCGGCCACGTTCGGGGTCACGGTGCCCACCTTCGGGTTGGGCATCAGGCCGCGGGGACCGAGGATCTGGCCCAGCTGGCCCACCACGCGCATGGCGTCGGGGCTGGCGATGACCACGTCGAAATCCAGGTTGCCGGCCTTCACCGACTCGGCCAGGTCCTCGAAGCCGACGATGTCGGCGCCAGCCTCGCGCGCGGCATCGGCGTTGGCGCCCTGGGCGAACACGGCCACACGGACGGTCTTGCCGGTGCCGTTGGGCAGCACGGTGGAACCACGCACCACCTGGTCGGACTTGCGCGGGTCAACACCGAGGTTGACGCTCACGTCCACCGACTCCATGAACTTGACCGCGGAGATCTCCTTGAGGAGCGCGAAAGCCTCGTCCACGGGGTAGAGACGCCCGGGCTGCAGCTTCTCGGCGATCTGCTTCTTGCGCTTGGTCATTCTGGCCATGGCTTACACCCCCTCCACGTCGAGGCCCATGCTGCGGGCGCTGCCGGCGATGGTCCGCACCGCGGCATCCATATCGGCGGCGGTCAGGTCGGGCATCTTGGTCTTCGCGATCTCCTCGAGCTGCTCGCGGTTGACCTTGCCCACCTTGTTGGTGTTGGGGTTGCTGCTGCCCTTGGGGATGCCGGCGGCCTTGCGCAGAAGCACGGAGGCGGGCGGCGTCTTGGTGATGAAGGTGAAGCTGCGATCCGAGTAGACGGTGATCACCACGGGCGTCGGCAGACCCGGCTCGAGCTGCTGGGTCTTGGCGTTGAACGCCTTGCAGAACTCCATGATGTTCACACCGTGCTGGCCCAGCGCGGGGCCCACCGGCGGGCTGGGATTGGCCTGGCCGGCCTTCACCTGCAGCTTGATGTAAGCCTGGATTTTCTTAGCCATTGCATACTCCTGATTCGGGTGCTGGCGCCTTGCGGCTCCCCGGTTGAAAAGCCCCGGCGCCCACCTCGGCGGGCGTCGGGGTTACTGCATTCAGCCCTTCTCGACCTGACCGAACTCGAGCTCGACCGGGGTGGAGCGGCCGAAGATGAGCACCGCCACGCGCATGCGGCTCTTCTCGTAGTTCACCTCTTCCACCACGCCGTTGAAATCGGCGAACGGCCCGTCGATGACGCGGACCACCTCGCCCGGCTCGAACAGGACCTTCGGCCGCGGCTTCTCGACCCCCTCCTGCACGCGCTGCAGGATGGCGTCGGCCTCCTTCTCGGAGATCGGCGCGGGGCGGTCGCTGGTGCCGCCGATGAAGCCCATCACCTTCGGCACTTCCTTGACCAGGTGCCAGGTGGCGTCGTTCATTTCCATCTGCACGAGCACGTATCCGGGGAAGAACTTCCGGTCACTCTTGCGCTTCTGCCCGGCGCGCATCTCCACCACCTCTTCGGTGGGGACGAGGATCTGCCCGAAGTGCTCCTCCATGCCGTGCATCCTGATGCGATCCTCGAGCGAGCGCTTGACCTGCTGCTCAAAGCCCGAGTAGGCATGGACTACGTACCAACGCTTGGCCATCCGTCAACCTCCCTGCCCGGTGAGCACGCGCACGGCCCAGAACAGGAACATGTCCAGGAACCACAGAATGATGGCCACCACGACAACCATGGCGATCACCATCAGGGTGGTCTGGATGGTTTCCTGCCGGGTGGGCCAGACCACCTTGCGCACCTCGGTACGCGCGTCCTTGAAGAAGCCGATCGCGCCGCGCCCCTTCTCGGTCTGGGAGGCGATCACCACCGCCACGGCGGCAACCACCAGCAGGCCGACGACGCGGACCACGGTGATGGCGTCGCTGAAGTAATAGAAACCGACGATGCCGACGGCCAGCACCAGCACCGCCACAAGCAACTTGGCGCCATCGAACTTGTTGCCGCTGACCTCGGTTTTAGCGTTCATGGACCCTTAACAAAAAATAACAATGCAGGGGGACTCCCACATGGGAAGCCCCCGCTGCCCGCATGCTCGATGCGCTGTTTGGCAGGCCAGGAGGGAATCGAACCCCCAACCTGCGGTTTTGGAGACCGCCGCTCTGCCAATTGAGCTACTGGCCTAATACTCTGCAGCACGCCGAGGCGGGATGTCGCCATCCCGCCCCGGCGGAAGCATCTAGTTACTCGATGATCTTGGCGACGACGCCGGCGCCGACGGTACGGCCGCCTTCGCGGATGGCGAAACGCAGACCTTCCTCCATGGCGATGGGCGCAATCAGGCTCACCGTCATCTTCACGTTGTCACCCGGCATCACCATCTCCACCCCCTCGGGCAGATCACAGGCCCCGGTGACGTCCGTGGTCCGGAAGTAGAACTGCGGACGGTAACCCTGGAAGAACGGCGTATGACGACCACCCTCCTCCTTGCTCAGTACGTACACCTCGGCCTCGAACTTCGTGTGCGGGGTGATGCTGCCCGGCTTCGCCAGCACCTGGCCACGCTCCACCTCGTCACGCTTCGTGCCGCGCAGCAGCACACCGACGTTGTCGCCCGCCTGCCCCTGGTCCAGCAGCTTGCGGAACATCTCCACGCCCGTGCAGGTGGTCTTCGTCGTGTCGTGAATGCCGACAATCGCCACCTCGTCGCCCACCTTCACCACACCACGCTCGATACGACCCGTCACCACCGTGCCGCGACCGGAAATCGAGAACACATCCTCGATCGGCATCAGGAACGCACCGTCAATCGGACGCTCCGGCTCCGGAATGTAACGGTCCATCTCCGCGACCAGCTTCTCGATGGCCTGCGAACCAATCTCGCTCGTGTCGCCTTCCAGCGCCTTCAGCGCGGAACCCACCACGATCGGCGTGTCGTCACCCGGGAAGTCGTAGCCGGACAGAAGGTCGCGAACCTCCATCTCCACCAGCTCCAGCAGCTCCGGGTCGTCAACCATGTCCGCCTTGTTCATGAACACCACGATGTACGGCACGCCCACCTGCCGGGACAGCAGAATGTGCTCGCGGGTCTGCGGCATCGGGCCGTCGGCCGCCGACACCACCAGGATCGCGCCGTCCATCTGCGCCGCACCCGTGATCATGTTCTTCACATAGTCAGCGTGACCAGGGCAGTCCACGTGCGCGTAGTGGCGCTTCTCGGACTCGTACTCCACGTGGGCGGTGGCAATCGTGATGCCGCGGGCGCGCTCCTCGGGGGCATTGTCAATCTGATCGAACGCCTTGAACTCGCCACCGAACTTCTCACCCATCACCTTCGTGATGGCCGCCGTCAGCGTCGTCTTGCCATGGTCCACGTGACCGATGGTTCCCACGTTGACATGCGGCTTCTTACGCTCGAACTTTTCCTTGGACATCCGACCGTCTCCTCAAAGCTGAGTCTTCAAGGTTGAGACTTGTGAGAATTTGCCCCAGCGCACACTGAAGCGACACTACCCACACACGAAACTGGAGCCCATAACCGGATTCGAACCGGTGACCTCTTCCTTACCAAGGAAGTGCTCTACCGACTGAGCTATATGGGCTGTGATTTTCCGTTCTAAACTGGAGCGGGTGATGGGAATCGAACCCACGTCATCAGCTTGGAAGGCTGAGGTTCTACCGTTGAACTACACCCGCCTTTCGTTACCGACGCCGCGGAGCCGTCTGCGCAGTCCCAACGGACCAGCCCCTTGCTGCCTATCTGGTGGAGGGGGGAGGATTCGAACCTCCGAAGGCTGAGCCAACAGATTTACAGTCTGCCCCCTTTGGCCACTCGGGAACCCCTCCGATGACGTAAGCCGAACATTTTGAGTGATACGCCGTCGGTTGTCAATGCATCGCGTTCTTGTCTGACACCCCGAAGTGGCTGCGGGGGAGCCGCGCTGTCATCGCAATTTCATGACGAAGGCTGCGTGTTCTGCTATGCTTCGCGCCCATCGTCACGAGACGGCGAATGATGCCAGCATCGACGCCGATTGACAATCCCGAAACATCGTTCGTGCGCACCGTGCACCCGACATTGTTGCGGACATGTCCGACCCGGCCGGACCCGCCCAGAGCACCGCGCCATTGCGCCCATCGGTTATGGCCCCGCGCTGTGCACACGGCCGTGGCCCGTCAGCGGGCGGCGGACTCCGGCCTAACCCGGCATAAGGCCCACGCTCCAGTCGCCCTGAACCCGGCTCCCGGCATCAACCCCGAAATCTCAACCCGAAATCTCAACCCGATCCAAGGAGAACCAGTCCGACCATGAAGGTGACAATCTTCGGTTCCGGCTATGTGGGCCTCGTAACCGGCGCCTGCCTGGCCGAGGTGGGCAACGACGTCCTCTGCGTCGACGTGGACGAGCGCAAAATCGACCTGCTCAATGCCGGCGGCGTGCCGATCTACGAGCCCGGCCTGGAGGAGATGGTGAGGAAGAACGCCGCTGCCGGCCGCCTCTCCTTCACCACCGACGTGGCCGCTGGCGTGGCCCACGGCCTGTTCCAGTTCATCGCCGTCGGCACGCCGCCGGATGAAGATGGCTCGGCCGACCTGCAGTACGTCCTCGCCGTCGCCCGCTCCATCGGCGAGCACATGGAGGAGTACCGCATCGTGGTGGACAAGTCCACGGTGCCGGTGGGGACCGCCGACAAGGTGCGCCAGGCGCTGGCCGGGGTCCTGGAGAACCGCGGGCGGAACCTCGAGTTCGACGTGGTCTCGAACCCGGAATTCCTCAAGGAGGGGGCGGCCATCGATGATTTCATGCGTCCCGATCGCATCGTGGTGGGCACCGACAACCCCCGCACCGCCGAGCTGCTGCGGGTGCTCTACGGCCCCTTCAACCGCAACCACGACCGGCTGGTGATGATGGACATTCGCTCCGCGGAGCTGACCAAGTACGCCGCCAACGCCATGCTGGCCACCAAGATCAGCTTCATGAACGAAATGTCCGCACTGGCCGAAAAACTGGGCGCGGACGTGGAGGCGGTGCGGCGCGGCATCGGCGCCGACCCGCGCATCGGCTACCATTTCATTTACCCCGGCTGCGGGTATGGCGGCTCCTGCTTCCCCAAGGACGTCAAGGCGCTGATCCACACCGGCCGCAGCGTGGGCCACGCCCCGGCGGTGCTGGAAGCGGTCGAAGCGGTCAACGATCGCCAGAAGGCGGTGCTGCACGACAAGCTCAAGGCCCACTTCGGCGATCTGGCCGGCCGCACCATCGCGGTGTGGGGCCTGGCCTTCAAGCCCAACACCGACGACATGCGCGAGGCGCCGAGCCGGGTGCTGATGGAGGCCCTGTGGGCCGACGGCGCCACGGTCCGGGCCCACGACCCGGTGGCCATGGAGGAGTGCGGGCGCATCTACGGCGAGCGGCCCGACCTGGTGTTGTGCGCAACCCCCGAGGAGGCCGCCGAGGGTGCCGACGCCCTGGCGCTGGTGACGGAGTGGAACCTGTTCCGCAGCCCCGACTTCCAGGCCCTGCGCGAGATCATGAAATCCCCGGTGGTGTTCGACGGACGCAACGTCTACGACCCCCAGCGCATGGCCGACGAGGGCTTCATCTATCACGCCATCGGTCGGCCCGGGGTGAATCCCCGCCCCGCCTGATCCGGCAGGAAGCACCCTCCGGACAGCGGCCCGCACGGCCATCACCGCCGTGCGGGCCGCACCCTCTCCTCCTTCCCCGATCACCCCCTTCCCCCGCCCGCAGCCCAAGCGCCCCGGCGTCGCAGTCGATGCCTGCAACGCCTCCGCCGGTGTGCGGCACAACTCCAGGCCGCGATCGGCCCGTTATGAGAACTGGTCGACACCATTTTCACGGCAAGGGTGTTATTGGCTGAACCCGGCAGTGAATGAAATTGCTGACGCACCTCACAACAATCCCTACACCAAGAGGGGTCACGCCATGCCGGGCAAGTTCGAAATCTACAAGGATGCCAGAGGAGAGTTCCGCTTCCGCCTGAAGGCCGGGAATGGACAGATCATCCTGGCCAGCGAGGGCTACAAGCGGAAAGCCAGCGCTGCCAGCGGAGTCGAATCCGTACGCAAGAACGCAGCGATGGACCAGCGCTTCGATCGCAAGGCCGCCAAGAACGGGAAGTTCATGTTCAACCTGATGGCCAGCAACGGCCAGATCATCGGCACCAGCGAGGTCTATGAGAAGGAGTCATCCCGCGACAACGGGATTGAATCGGTCAAGAAGAACGCGCCGGACGCTGTCGTGGATGACAAGACCGGGGACTGAGCATGGGCGGACCCCGCCACGGCGGGGTTCTTTTTCCCTCGAACCGGTGGCATCCGGTCCGGCGGACAGCGGCAGTTCAGGCCCGCGGGCCGGAACCGATTCTGGAGCTGGCGACAGGATTCGAACCCGCGACCCGCTGATTACAAATTATTTTCTTCGCCCTTTTGCTCAACTTTGCAGTTGTTGGAAAATGTTTGAAAAGTACCTGTTTTAACTTGCCTTTTTGTTTGAAGACCGCTTAGACTCTCCGCAGGCGTTTGACGCGGAGTGTCTACATAGTGTCTACATTTCCAGCAGATCAGCGGGTCAAGCTCACCAAGACGGTGGTCGATAGAGCCACCTGCCCCCCCGACAAGGCGCAGGTCTTCTTCCGGGATACCGCCCTGCCCGGCTTCGGGCTGCGCGTCACCAGTGGCGGCACCAAGGCCTACATCGTGGAGAAGCGGGTCAATGGGCGCGTGCGGCGCCAGACCCTCGGGCGCCATGGGGTGCTGACCACCGAGCAGGCCCGGCGCGAGGCGCAGAAGTTCCTGGGCCAGGTGGCCATGGGGCTGGACCCGGTGGCCGAGCAAAGGACCCAGGCCGCCCGGGCCGCCACCCTGGCCGAGGCCTATGAGGCATTCAAGCTCGCCCGCAAGGACCTCAAGCCGAAGACCCTCCAGGACTACGACCGACACCTGAACCACTACCTCGCCGGGTGGCTGCGCAAGCCGCTCAACACCCTCACCCCCAACATGGTGAGCCAGCGACACCGGGCCATCGGCGAGCAGCACGGCAAGGCGCAGGCCAATGCTGTGTTCCGGACGCTCAAGTCGGTGCTGAACTTCGCCCGCCACGAGTACCTGGACGGCCAGGGGCAACCCATCCTCACCGGCAACCCGGTGGACATCCTGAGCCACACCCGGGCCTGGTACCGGGTCGAGCGGCGGAAGAGCGTCATCAAGGTCCACCAGCTCCCCGCCTGGTATGCCGGGGTGCAGACCCTGAAGGCGCCCGACAAGCCCACCTCGGCCCACGTCATTGCCGACTTCCTGGTCTTCGTGCTTTTTACGGGCCTGCGCTTCAACGAGGCCGCCCAGCTCCGCTGGGAACAGGTAGACCTCCGGGACCACACCTTATATATAGGGGACCCCAAGAACCGGGAGCCCTTCACCCTCCCCCTGTCGGACTTCGCGGTCGAGCGCCTGGCCGAGCGCCAGGCTCTGGCGGTCAATGAGTACGTCTTCCCCAACCGGGAGGGGACCGGGCATCTGGTGGAGCCCCAACGGCAGATGAACCACGTCATCAAGGTCTCGGAAGTGCCCTTCACCGTCCACGACTTGCGCCGGACCTTCATCACCGTGGCCGAGAGCCTGGACATCTCCCCCTATGCCCTCAAGCGCATGGTGAACCACAAGGTGAGCGGGGATGTGACCGATGGCTACATCATCAGCGACGTGGCCCGGCTCCGGGCGCCCATGCAGCGAGTGACCGACTTCCTTAAAGGGTCGATTGGGCTGGAAGAACCGGCTAAGGTAGTCCACCTGAATCGGTAGGGCACCCCGGGGCGCCCTGCCCGTTAACGGACCCGCTCCCTTAACGGGCGCTTCCCGCCGTTTACGGCCGAGACCCGTTAACGAAAATTTCCGTTTACGGGTTTCAGGTCCGCCCTGCACCCCGGCCCGAACCTTGCCCGTTCAACACACCGCGCCAGGACAGGCCCCAATAAAGCCAAGACCCTCGGCACAGCCCCATCACTGCAAACAACTCCAACGGCGCTCAACGTCCATGTACGACTTCCAGCTCTACGACATCGACCCCGACTTTGGCTATCTCTCCGAAACGTTGCCCGATAGTTGCATCTGCACCTTTGGCGACCAGCTCAGCCGAGCCCGGGAGATCCTGAAGGGGCGCAGTGCCGAGGAACTGGCCTATGCCTTTGAGTCGCTCGACTGGATGCTCCGCAAGGGCGGGGAACATCATTTCTACCGCGCCCTTCAAGAAGTAGAAGCCAGGGGGATGAGCTTCACCAACCGGACCAAGGCGCTGAAGTACCTGCAAGAGAACTTCGATATCACCGACCAGACCCAATTCCCCAAGGCCCGCTGGGCGGACTACTTCGCGGCCTTCGCCCTGGCGGTCATTGGCGAACAGCTCCTGAGCGACAAGCGCCCACCTACTGACCCGGCGCTTTTCCCGTCAGAGGAAGAGGCCAGGGCCTATGACAAACAGATTCAGCGCTCGCTCGAAATGGAACGCGCCCTGGAGTCCATGGAGGCGGTTTGTATTGCTGAGGTGCTTCAGAATGGACCGAGCGAGCCCACAGAGGCGGTGGAGACGGTCAGCCAAACCATGCGCGCCCAGGGGCAGAGAGGGGGGAAGGTCCGAGCCGCGCGCTATGGCGAGCTGAAAGCCAAGGTCATCAGCCTTTCGGAACAACACCACAGCAACCGCAGCAACCGGAACTCGGCCCGGCGCATCTATGAGGCTATAGCTGGCGAAGTCGACGCAGTCCTTACCACCGACGATCCGCCGAAGACCTTAGAGAAGTGGATTGGCGACTATAGGCGGCAACAGAGACAGGCGCAAAAGGCCTAAAGGCGACCCGTTTCATACCGCACCCTAAAGGGTGTCGGTCCACCCAACAACGTTTCTCCAATACCTCGACAAACCCCAGCCGAACCCGACCCATCTGAATCCTGAGAAACGGATTCCGCATCACCCGGCATGGCCTTCTGTATGTACTTGTAGCGCTACAAGTACACCCGAAGCGGCTACAAGTATCCCTGTAGCCGCTTCGACGATTCCGCCCCTACCCGCCCGCCTGTTCAATCACTCCCGAACCCATTTGAACAGGAGTGATTGCAATGACTGGGAACCTTCTGAACACGAAAGAAGCCGCGCAATACCTCGGCGTCAGCAAAGCCTTTCTTGAGCGTGACCGCTGGGCCGGGGCACGCATTCCCTTTGTCCGCGTGGGCGCCCGGGCGGTCCGCTACGAGCGTGCCACGCTGGAGGCCTACATCGAGTCGCGCCGGCGCTCTTCCACCTCCCAGCCTGATTGAGGGGCGGCATCATGCTCAATCAGGCTGCGACGGCAAGCCCGGCCGAGGCGTTGGTATGGGGCATCGGGACCCCGGATAACGCGGACCGCCGCTTTCGGCACCGGCTCCTGGAGCGTCTACCGGAGCGATTCGGCTTTCGCCTGGCCAAGCGCTATCAAACCACCTATGAGCGTGAGGGGCTGCAACGCGCCAACCTGGAACTCCTGGAAACAACGGAGACCCTGACCCCCAATGCCATACGGCTCGCCGCCAATGATATCGATATCATCGACTTGGCCAGAGCACAGGCCAAGCGTTGTGAACGACTCCACCGGCTGACCACGAAAAGCAAGCGTGCGCGTGCTCTCTTGAGCGAAGTTGCGAGCAAACAGGGAGTGGAGCCCCCCGAAGGAAAACACATCACCGATGAGGGCGCAATTGCGCGCCTGTGTGACCCCCGCTGGTGGCGCCGGGCATTGCGTCGTGCTCACGGACAAAACGTGGAGCAGACCGCCATCCGCCTCGGCCTGGTGCACAAGAAAGCAGACATCTATGCCAGTCGGGAGAGCGTGAAGCGACACCGGGAGCAGCGGAACCGGAACCGTGAGGCATTGGAAGGCGTGCTGGCGGTCAACGAGCTCGGGGACGAGTTCACTCTGCTGGAGCTACAAGAGCGTTCGGTTGCCAATCCCACCAACCGTCGCCATGAACTCATGGCCAGAATGGCGGGATTTGAACAAGTCGCCCAAAGCCGGGGGGATGCCGCACTTTTCCTGACCATTACCTGCCCCAGTCGGATGCACTCCCGGCTGTCAGTGAGCGGGGACCCCAACCCGAAATATGACAGGACTACTCCCCTAGACGCCCAAGCCTATCTGGCCAAGCAGGTCTGGGCCCGGATTCGCGCCAAGCTGAAGCGACGTGGCATTCAGCCCTACGGATTCCGCATCGCTGAGCCACATCATGACGGCACCCCTCATTGGCACCTTCTCTTGTTTGTAGAGCCCTCACAGGCAGATGAGTTGGTGGAAATCTGTCGTCGATATGCACTTGACGAGGATGGCGACGAAGAAGGCGCCAGCCTGCATCGCTTCAAGTATGTGCCTATCGATTACAGCAAAGGGACAGCGACCGGCTACGTTGCCAAGTACGTATCCAAGAACATCGATGGTCATGGGATTGACCATGACCTCTATGGCCGCGAGGCCACCAGCTCAGCCGAGCGGGTGAGCACCTGGGCGTCAACCTGGGGCATACGACAGTTCCAACAGATTGGCGGCCCTTCGGTAGGGGTCTATCGGGAGCTAAGGCGCCTGAAAACAGAGGTAGCAGATAAGCGGATGGAGCTTGCCCGCCTGGCTGCTGACGCGGGGGATTGGGGGGAGTTCGTTGAAGCGATGGGCGGACCAATCGCAGCGCGCGCAGAACGCAGCATCATGCTTGCTACGGTTTGGAACGACAAGACGAATCTATACGGTGAGCCCAAAGGCAATGAAGTGTTCGGCGTCTGTTCCTATAGCGTGACAGTTGTCACGCGAGTCCATGAGTGGACTCTACACATCGCAGCGAAAAATGCGACTCCAGACATGGAAGGGAGAGCGCGCAGTGAAGGGCATGAAACAGTGATTGATTCCCCTGTGGCCGCGCCTTCGATTCAACGCAGGACTAGATTTTCTCCACCTTGGAGTTCTGTCAATAACTGTACGAGTCAACACGCAGATGATTTGTTGTGCACATATCTAGACCATGCATTTGTTCAGGAAAACTAGAAAGCATCCCTAATATCACACACCTCGTGTAGCCCTCTCTCCGCCAGTATGTTCTTAAAACTATTTTCTATGCCAGTAAACCTCAATAGCGGAAATTCTCTTTCCAACGAGAACTTTTCTACGCACCAATCTGATGTCTCCATAAAGACGACATGCCGTCTGCACACATATGGGCGGTATTGATATATTGAGCATGCATTTTTGTCTAAAAATGGACATGCGTGCGTCTTATTCCTGCGCCGAATCGCGGCCGTAATAACACTTTTGCGTACAGATCTTCTAATATACTCCACCTCTAATTTATTGACTGATATATCATAATAACAACAATGGAAACAGCCTTTGTTACATGGCGTATATCGATTCACTATTTCGTACATTTCATCCATGAAATCATAGAGCACATTCAATTTCTTGTAGACCCCTCCACTTACTCGGCTTATCCTTGCAGCAAGATCATCCTCTCTTCTAACCAATCCAACTGGCAAAGCATTTATCAACTTCTGACGATTTCTCTCTGCACTGGCACACGCTTCTATATATACTTTGTCGTTCATAGGAGGAGAGCGCCCATATCTACCATCTCATTCGACACATTGATATTCATGAACTGCTCGCTGAGCATCGTCCTATTCTTTAATTCTGCTCATAGCATTCTGACTTATCAAACCATTCATGACATGCTCACCATAATACACAATTAGGCGCTGAACATATTCAGGTTCTATATCAATTGCGAAACTTAGATATCCCTTCAATTCTTGCACTTTTTCATAATCCAACACCCCTTTTTGAAAACGATTCACTTGTGCCCTAATCAACCGCTTTCGTTCTCTACCAAGCGAGACCTTACCAGAATTATCCAGAACAAGTCCCGTAACCATACGCCTGCCTTTCTTCGATGCAAATATCGTTTTTTCTGAATTTATACTTAATGCAGGGTATTCAAGTTTAGACACCAATTTTACCACATACTCATAAACATGCTTCAATATATCTTTGTCGGACGATGAAAATGTTAAGTCATCTGCATATCGTGTATATACAACATCATTATCTGAGCAATACTTATGCATAACTAGGTCATAACCATACATAATGGTATTTGATATCATTGGCGAACTCGGGGCGCCAATGCTTAATTGTAATTTATTCTGTTTTTTATTCTTCCAAAATAATAAAGTTCTCAATAAACTCACTTCTTCTGCATTAAACAGATCAGGGGCATAACAAGATAAATGCAAAGATAAATCATTTGGCACAATAGACGGAAAGAATGAACGAAAATCCATCTTTAGCAAGTAACTATTTTCTACATGCATCTGGGCATTATCACGAATATTAATACCTTTAACATACCCCATGCATGAGGTGTGTATGGGCAAAGCGCTTAATGCATGCTCAACAACCCAACGTTGCACAAGCTTAACCTCTGGCGCTGGCTGTGCAATGATACGCGTGCCGCGCCCACTTCTTTTTTTTATTTCATATACTTTATAACGATGCGGCGCTGTGCGACATATCGTTATTATATCTTGTCGAGACAAACCAACATCTTGCGATATGGCTAGTATCAGCGACATTTCAGCTTGCTCCTTACCTCAACCTTGCTTTTATCATCGCACTACGTCTTTTATCGTGCTCAGAATAATACGCTATTACTTCCGCTCTTAGCCTTAATCTATCAAAAACAGCATCCTCTTCAGTTAAACTATATTTAATATGCTTACTGTTTGCTAGATTACAGAAATAACGGTGATACCCATATGGCTCGCAGTCAACCATACCGAGCTTATGCAACAGGAAAAGATATCTCTTAACATCGCTCAAAGCTACTTCATGCCCCAGTTTCGACAAGTACTCTTGATACTCCCCCACTTTTACAGCTATGAACAAATCCGTCAAATCCGCCATTAACAACATTACATGCCCGGGGTCATTAACGTTAAAACTCTTTGTTTTTGGAATTGCTAACAATGCTTCATCTATGTCCGCAACCATATGTTCACTTACTTTGTTAACAGAACTAACATCAACATACTTTTTGTGCGGATCTGTAAATAACCACTCATAAATAGATACATGCTTGTCATATCTTTTTTCAAAATAACGCATTGGACCAAGTTCAATAAATGAATCTTGCCCAAATTCTTCCGTGCGCATAAATATAAGTAATTTATTTGCTATTTCCGGAATCAAGACAAAAGAGCCCAGCTCCGCGATAGAGCCTGGGCTTTCAACAAAAAGGACCACCAAATCTGCCAATCCGGCAAGATGTCGCTCTAGGGTGATTAAATCTGCGTAAACTCCATCACGCATCCAATCTTGAAGGTCTTCAGCCAGTAGTAAGCGTTCAAGAATATCTGTGCGAGTTACAATCAGATATCTGTAGAAGCAATCTCTAGCCGACAAAGGCGTAGAGTCGTCACTAACAATCTGACCGCCACAGAAAAATATTTTGTGGGGAAAGTTATCTACCCGCGAAGCGGGCATGGAGACCAAGGATAGAAAGCGGGTTCGCGGGTCTTCCATGACATGATGAAAGAGATGAGGTGCCCCTTACCTGAAGACCGGCACGAAAGGTGCGCGGTCGTTACCGAGGCACGAGGTGATGAACGCGCACCTTTCGTGCCGAAAAATCTACACAATCCAACATGTCTGGCGAATCGCCCGACGAGGCTAAACCAACCGCCTACACACGCGTAAAGGGTAAGGAAAGGCTGGCACACGTAGTCACGCTAGTCAACTTCCACATAACACTTACCGCTGGAGACTATCTGTACCGGGAAATTATAGATACATTCATACACCAAATGTGTCTACAAAACGTCTACATAAATATGCCGGCTATGAGCCGGCATTCATAACATATTGAAATATTGGAGCTGGCGACAGGATTCGAACCCGCGACCCGCTGATTACAAATCAGCCGCTCTACCAACTGAGCTACGCCAGCATGGAACTGGATGCGCCGGCTCTGCCCCGGCGCGGGGCTTGCATTGTAGGACACCGGACCGCGGAGCGGCAACGCAATCCTCGGCGCACGGCCGCAGGAGTTCAGGGGCAGGCCCTCTCCTCGATGGTCGCCTGTGCGGCGATGTCCGCCGGGAGTTCCGGCGGTCCGGCGGACTCGTCCTCCACCAGGATCCAGGTCACCTCCTGGTACCGTTCACGAGGAGTCACCTCGGCCTCGATCCCCTTTTCCGCGAGCGTGGCCCGATGGCGATGGGCCGCGGATTCCTGGCGGAACAGCCCCAGGGAGACATCGTTCTCGTGCCCCGAATCGGTGATGACGAAGCTGTCCACTCCGTTGCCGCGCAGATCCCGCACCCGTTCCAGGGCCGCGTCCCGGTCCGCAAACCCACTCTGGAGCACCCAGTAGGCCTGTACCAGCGGGAGGCTCCCGGTTCGCGGCTCCACTCGTGCGCCGCCCTGCTCCAGCAGGCTCCCGACCTGCCGGGCCGTGTCCTTGTCGGAGAAGGGCCCGGCCCGGTAGCAATGGCGCGGTGCCGTGCCGCCCGAGTCCTCCGTCTCCGCACCGTCGGTGTCAACCGCCGGAACCGGTTCCGCTGTCTCGTCCGCGGCCGACGCCGCTCCGGTATCGGCTTCCCCGTCCGGCGCCGCGGCCAGTGCGGATGCGATCACGGACTCCGCATCCGCCACGCCGCTCCCGTCGACCGCCAGTCGGGCGGGTGGATCCACGGGCGCGCGTGAGCCGGAGCCGGCGGGAGCCCCGGCGGGGAGTGAATTGCCGCCGTCCGGGCCGCCCTCCACTTCACTCCGGGAAGCGGGCCCGGCGGTCGTCGCGGAAGGTGGAGACCCGTTGGTTTCACCCACGCCTGTTTCACTCCAGAGCATGAGCGGCGGCAGGCCGTGAGCCTGGGACGGACCCGCCGCGGTCGACGGTGCGGGAAGCTTGCCGGCAATCCCGAGTCCGAACAGGACACCGTTGCAGAGCAGTACGAGGAGAAAAACCCATTTCATGGTTGGATACCGCCAGCCATTCCCGGACGCCCCTTGCCGCTCACCGTCCGCGATCGCTCCGGAGCCGGAGGGTACCGCTTCCAGTCCATGGACACTGTGCCACGGCATGAGATCGGCACACGGCCGCAAGCCGGGGCCCACCGAGGGGTACAGGTCCGGCGCGAAAGGTCCGGAGCGCCCACGGCGCGTGGAATGACTTGAATCGATTCACGGTTGTACAACCTTCCCTGGCCCGCCACATGACGGTTCAATCCGATCGGACGAGCAGGGCCATCCCCTGGAGCACGAGATCGGGAACCACCCGGTAGCTGCCCTGAAGCGCCGGCTGCAGCCACCGGGCATCGCCACCGGTCAGCAGACGGGCGACCGGAAGACCCAACTGCCGGGAGTAGGCATCACAGGCATGATCGATCGCCGCGGCCATCGCAGTCAGTATGCCCAGTTCTACACCTTCATCCGTATTCCTGGCAAAGGGTACATCCCCGGAGTGTGGCCTGCTTCCCGTTTCGTATCCGTCACCGATGGCATGCGTCCCATGCCCCAGGGCCGCGTGCATCAAGCGCCGGCCGGGGAATATCAGGCCGCCGGCATGGCTGCCGTCCTCCGCGAGACCATCCACCGTCACCGCGCTGCCGGTATCGATCACGCAGGACGGGCCCGGCTCGAGGAAGTGGGCGGCGATCAGGGCCAGCCAGCGATCCACCCCGAGCTGCTGCGGCCGCTGATAGCCATTGCGGACGCCGCAGCCATAGTCCGCAGTCTCCACACGCTCAACCGGCACCCCGTACAGGACCTGCAGCGAGTCCCCGAGAGCGGCCGTGTAACTCGGCGCCGCGACGGACGCGAGCAGTATGCGTACCGGGCGCACACCCTCGATGCGGACTTGTTCCGCGACTTCTCCGGGTTCGACACCCTGATGAACCACCGTGCCGCCGTGGTCGAGATCGTTGCCGTCCCGCAGCCAGGACCATTTCAACCGGGTATTGCCCAGATCCAGCAGCAGTATCATGACTCCGCCCTCAGGCTGACCTCTCCGCCGTAGTACCGTTCCAGCCCGGCGGCCGTTTCCAGCAGCAATGCACCGCTGGAATCCACCCCACGGGCGATGCCGCGGATGGCGCTCCTCGGCGTATGGAGGATCACCTCCCGGCCGAGCATGACGTCGAACCGGTGCCAGTCGGCCTCGAAGGCGGTGAACCCCTGTTCCTGAAACCGGCTCAGCGCCATCAGCAGCGAATCGATGACCCGGCCGGCGAGTTCGGACCGCGGCGGGGAGGCCGGGAGCGCATCGCGCAGATCGGCCCATGGCTGATCGATGGGCGTTTCGGGCGGCATGCGGTAGTTGAGGCCGATGCCGATGATGGCGCGGGTCGTTCCGGCGAGTTCTCCGCTCACCTCGAGCAGGATTCCACCGGCCTTGCGGCCGTCCATGAAGAGGTCGTTGGGCCACTTCAGACCCAGCCCGGCGGCGCCGACATCCGCGAGGGCCGCGGCCACCGCGACCCCCACCGCCAGAGAGAGTCCGCCGAGGCTGGCGGGGCCCAGGGCAAAATCCCAGGCCAGGGAGATATAGAGGTTCCGGGCAAAGGGCGAAGCCCAGTTCCGGCCGCGGCGGCCGCGACCCGCACTCTGGTGCTCCGCCAGGCAGATGCGGCCGTGACCGGCCGGGCCGGCAGCGTGCGCCTGCAGCCAGGCATTGGTGGAGTCGGTGCTGCCGAGGACGTCGATGCCGCTGATCAGGGCCCGCGCCTCCTCGCCGAGTACGGCGCTGATGCGCGCCGGATCGAGCAGATCCAGGGGTTCTGCGAGGCGGTAGCCGCGCCCGGGCACGGAATCCACGCGCACGCCGAGACCCTGCAGCCGCTGGAGATGCTGCCAGGCGGCCGCCCGGCTCATACCCAGCGCCGCGCCGAGCGCCTCGCCGGAATGGAAGCGTCCGTCGGCCAGCAGTGCGATAAGCTTGAGCGTCTTCTCCATGATTAACTCATGGCAATAAAAAACCCCTGCCCGATGGGGGCAGGGGTTGGAATAGGTGCCTGGCAGTGACCTACTTTCACATGGGGAAGCCCCACACTATCATCGGCGCGGAACGTTTTCACTTCCGAGTTCGGAATG
>Ga0209270_1000619_pt1 | contig 69241 bp, 62 predicted proteins | sample MTBAKSrepl1MetaG_FD_187456 | JGI IMG/M metagenome (GOLD analysis project Ga0209270, IMG submission 187456) | Enrichment culture microbial communities from Arthur Kill intertidal strait, New Jersey, USA, that are MTBE-degrading - MTBE-AKS1... | ecosystem: Environmental > Aquatic > Marine >... | reverse complement strand
TCTTCTTAATCGGTCTCAAGGGATGGTCTTGCGGTATCCGTTCTTCCAGGGATATATAGCTGAACATCGCGTCTTGTTCTTCCTCGTTTCCTCGCATACTACAACCACCTTTCAGTCTTAATATCAACTGGTTATAGTATACAACAGCCGCTCATCTATGAAAAGCTAATATCATTCTGTAAAATCATTTTTCAACAGCCTGCTAATGGTGTAGATGAACATGGAAAAAATAAATGGATGCCTATTGGATCAGGTTTTTTAACTCAAGGGGAACATAATATCATTTTAGCTATTACTTGCAAACATGTCATTATGTCAGCAATTAAATTAAAAAAAAGCCCTTTATAGGCATTGACACCGATAAGGGGTATTACAGAGCAATCTGCGATATTTCTTACTTAGATCCTTCTCTCGATATTGCAGTATTACTTCCTAAAAAAGACAAAAAAGACGATTTCAAGTTGGAATCAATTCGTTTCGATAAGGAACTATATGATGACGGAAGCTCTCTTGTAGAGGGACGAAGTGTTCTTATTCCTGGATATCCATTAGCCCTTGGAATTGAGAATGATGAGAACCATCCGGTGATACGCTTCGGATTCGTTGCTCAGTATACAGGGAAAGCTTTTTTTCTGTTAGACGGAATCGCAAGTCATGGAAACAGCGGTTCTCCTGTATTTTCATTAAAACAAGGTAACAACAAACTTATTGGTATGGTAACATCCTTTCAAAACGAAAAAATTAATTTATATGACGACAATCAGCAGTTGACAGCAAGCCTCCCATATAATTCAGGGTTGGCGCGTTGCGTGACAATGTCAGCGATCAAAGAAGCGATTAAAAAGGCAAAATATTAGGGTGATTGCCGAACAAATCACTGGTGCAGCCCGGCCAAAAAGCGGCCGGGCTGCACAGTTCAAACGTTAGCCGTATGAGGAAGTAATGAAGGACATACTCATAGACCTTAGCATCAATCTTTTAGTAGGAATAGTTACAGTTGTGCTTGTACTCACCATAGTCATGGCAAGTCTAGGTTTTATAATAAGTTATGCAATTGCAGGTGTTGGGATTTTGAGCATTACAGGTGTTGCTTCAATCTTCTCATCCATAGCAGTTTGCTCTGGTGTAATTATTGCCATACTGGCATTTACTAGGGATAGAGAAAGGTTAGCACGGGAAAGAGAAGAAAACCGGTCAAAAATACTTCTCGATCAATCAAAATATGGGCTTGATGAAGTGCTAGAGTTACTCAAGGATAAAAACAACAACCGAGATATTTGGGTTCGTGCTGCCAGAGTTCTATTAGATGCAACATCTCTTGGCAAACAGATTAAAGCATCTGATTACATAAAGGCATATAGGCTTTATGAAGATAAAATGCGAAGCGAGCTGTATAGAGCTTTGACCTTATACAATGAAGATACCCAAGAACGGGAACCACTGCCCCCACAATTTTTTTATGGAATAAGAGAATGGCGTCGTAATATCTCGCTAGATAATGCAGCTATTGAAGCCTCAGCAAAAGTATGCGTTGGCGAGGTTACTATCGACCAAGTAATTCAAGAGTCATCTTTGAGGCAACTGGCACCGAAGTCAGTCGTTGCAATATTTGACTTCCTTGAATATCCAAACGATTATATCGATCCGCTAAAAAGCATCCAACTCTGGATAGAAAACTGGGAAAGCTCTCTTGGTCCTAGCCAAGGAGCTAAAAGATATGTTGCTCACGCCGAGACCACATCCGCTTTCGATGGAGAACTCTTTAAGAAATGAGAAGAACAGATAACCATCGCATCCACACGGACGCGCTGACGCGCGCCGGTGATGCGTACGTTATGATAGCAGGGTGATATCTGCATAGAATATCCTGACTCCTTAAAATCCACATAATGGCACGCTATCGATCATCATGTGCTGATGTTTGAAACGCGGCTGTGCCTCATCACATCTCAAAAATGACCTTGATGACATGCCCAGGCTTCTCCAGGGCCAGCCGGAAGGCGGCCTGGTAGTCGTCCAGCTGGAAGCGCTGGGTGATGAAGCCGTCCAAGGTTATGCGTTTATCCGCGATCATCTCCATGGCCAGGCCAAAGCTGGATAGGGTGCGTTCCTGGTATGTTTCCATGCCGTGGGCATTCACGCCCAGCATGGTGAGCTCCTGGTTCCATAACGGTGTCTGGTCAAAGGTGATGGGGGAAAGCTGGTTGCCGATCATGACATAGGCGCCGCGGCTTTTAAGCCAGCGCAAGGAGTCATGCACCGTGGCGTTGTAGCCCACGCAGTCGTAGATCAGGTCAAAGCCACCCAGCATGGTAGTGTTCTTGAGCGGTCCGCGATAGACCTTGCCGCCCGTGGCTTTGGCGGCCGCGTCATAGGGGTCGCCCTCCAGCACGAAATCCGCCCCGAGCCTGCGGGCCAGATCCTGCTTGAAGGGGATACGTTCCAGCACATGGATGACCGCCTCGGGGCATATGGCGCGCGCGAACTGGATGACACCCAGTCCGATGGTGCCGGCGCCGATCACGAGCACCTTCTCTCCGGATAATGGCGGCCGTCTCAGCACGGCATGCAGCGAGACCGAGGCCGGTTCGATCAGCACGGCCTGTTCGTCGGAAATGGCGTCAGGCACCTTGATGAGCTGGCTGGCATGCGCCACAAAGCGCTCGCTGAAACCCGCGCCCAGATTGGCGGGCATTTTTCCGGCGGAGAAGTTCTCGCACAGGGTATAGTTGCCTGCCCGGCAGGGCCCGCAGGGCGGGTCGATTTCCAGCATGGAGCAGCAGGGCAGATAGCGCTGCATGGTCACGCGGTCACCGGCTTTAAGGCCCTTGACCCCGGAACCGACTTCGTCCACGGTGCCGATGAGCTCGTGCCCCATGAAGGCCCGCGGCACGCCGGGCAGGGCCGCGATGGATATGGACGGGCTGGCCTTGACGAAGAAGAGCGACAGGTCGGCCCCGCAGATGCCGGCCAGCTTCGGCTTGACCCGCACCCAGTGGGCGCCGGGCAGCTTAGGCTCGGGGAGCTCGGCATAACGCACGGGCGAGAGGCGCGAGAAATAGACCGACGGGAAATACCGCCCTAAGGCCTTGGTGGCCAGGATGCGCGCCACGCTGACATCGAAAAAGAGTGACTTCATACCGTCCTCCTGGTTGATCCATGCGACATAAGCGTCTTCTTCCTTACGTTATGTGATAAGCCCGGCGACGGCCTCGGCGATGCCCTTGGCGTCAATAGTTAGCGCCGTCTGCGAATCCCGACGCCTTTCTTGACGTTGCCGGACACCGATTCCCCGTCCAGGGCAGGTACGCCCAGGACCGCGCTTAAGTTGGCGGCGGCCTTCATGATGGCCGCGAGTTCCTCGGCGCTGTAGTCCTTTAAGCCGGTGCGGATCTTTTCGAAGGAGTGGTCTTCGGAGGCCTTCATAAGCGCTGCTCCGGCCGGTTCCAGGGCCACCAGGATGCCCCGCTTGTCGGCCGGGTCCTTGACGCGCGAGACCAGCTTGCGCCGTTCCAGACGGTCTACGGCGCGGCTGGCGTTGCTGATGTGCACGTTCAGCTCGGAGGCGATGGCGCGCATGCGCACCGGTGAGTGTTGGCGCAGGTAGTAGAGCAGGTAGTTGTCCTGATAGGTCATGCCGAAGAGCTGCACCTTGAGCTGATCATACTGGTACACCGCGGCCATGGCGTTGTAGAGGATCTGGTCGATCTCGGTGCGCGGGACGGTTTCGATCAGCCCGGTCTTCTTCATGGAAGTCAAGTCTAGCAAGATGTTTGCACATGCGCAAGCATATTATTTGCGCACACGCAAACAAAATACTGGAAAAGGGTTGCGCGATTTCCTCGGACATGCACATAGTAAGGCAACCATGGGAGGAGGGTGACATGCAGATTATCATCGTGGTGGGCATGCCGGCCGCGGGCAAGAACATCGCCCGCGATTACGCCAATGAAGAAGGATATAGCTACTACGCCACCGGCGATATCGTGCGTGCCGAGGTGGCCCGGCGGGGTTTGGATCTTAACGCCGAGAACACCGCCGCGGTCTCGAGCGAGCTGCGCGGGACGGACGGCATGGGCGTTACCCGGCTGGCCTTGCAGACCGCGCTCGAAGAGAAAACCGCGCCCGTGTTCCTCGAGGGCATGCGTTCGTGGCCCGAGGTCGAACTGATCCGCGCGCATTGCGAGGCTTTGGTAGTCGCCTTCCTGGCCCCGCGCGAGCTCAGGCGTAAGCGCATCATCTCACGCGGCCGCGCCGATGACGCCCCGCAAGCCTTCGATAGCCGCGACAGGCGCGAGATCGACTACGGTACGGCCGTGCCCATCGCCCTGGCCGACGCCTATGTGCTCAACACCGGCACCATGGAAGACGCCATGCGCCAGCTCAATGCCGTCATCGCGAAGCTGAAGGCATGATGATTTTCCGGGATTGATTCTTACATTGAATCAAATCATGCTTAGTATAACATATCATTATTTGATCCTACGGGTTGTTCTTTGTATAGTCCTGAGCATCTATGCCAAGGGGTACAAGATGCTCGATCCGGGACCGCACATCATTGAACAGCCCAAGACAGGAGGTGTCTGAATGGATGTGATCTATTTTGACCAGGCCGCCACCTCGTGGCCCAAACCACCGGCCGTCACGGCCGCCATGACCGCCTTTCATGAGTCCGTCGGCGCCAGCCCCGGCCGCTCGGCGCATAGGCGTTCGCTCGATGCGGGACGGACCGTGCTGGGGGCGCGTGAGGCCGTGGCCGGATTGTTCGGGGTTGCCGATCCCTTGCGCATCGTCTTCACGAAAAACGCCACCGAGGCCCTCAACCTCGTGATCTTCGGCCTGCTTGAACACGGTGATCACTGCATTGCCTCAAGCCTGGAGCACAATTCCGTTATGCGGCCTTTGCGCGCCCTCGAAGCCCAGGGGGTCGAGCTCTCGCTCATACCGTGTTCGGCACGGGGCGAGCTCGACCCGCACGAAATTATCCCGCTCATCAAGCCCAACACCAAGGCCGTCCTCCTGACGCACGCCTCGAACGTCACGGGCGCCATTATGCCGATCGCCGAAGTGGCCTCCATCGCACGGGACAACGGCCTGGTCCTGTGCGTGGACGCCGCCCAGACCGCCGGGGCCTTGCCGATCGACGTTAAGGAGATGGACGTCGATTTCCTGGTATTTACCGGGCACAAGTCCCTCTTTGGGCCGCAGGGCACGGGTGGGCTCTACATCCGTCCCGGATTCGAGGACCAACTCCGGCCGCTTATGATGGGCGGCACGGGCAGCCGTTCGGAGTACGAGGTGCAGCCGGATTTCATGCCCGACAAATTCGAGTCCGGCACCCCCAACAGCGTGGGCCTGGCCGGCCTGGAGGCTGGGGTCAACTTCATCCTCGACAAGGGAATGAGCGTCATCCGCGCCTATGAGGAAAGTCTCACCGAGCAGCTCCTTGCGGGTCTGACCGCGCTTGAAGGCGTCAGGGTGTACGGTCCGCCTACGGCCCACGAGCGCACGGCCGTGGTGTCCTTCACGCTCGCGAACTTAAGCCCGTCGGACGCGGCCCTGATCCTGGACGAGGAATACGACATCCTCTGCCGTCCCGGCCTGCACTGCGCTCCGGCCGCGCACAAGATCATCGGCACCTTCCCGGAAGGCACCATCCGCTTCAGCCTGAGTTTTTTCAACACCCCCGCGCAAATCGATCGTGCGCTGAGCGCGCTCGATCATCTCATAAGGAGGTAATCATGGAACAGGTCATCGACGCCCGCGGACAGGCCTGTCCGCAACCGGTGCTCATGGCCAAACAGGCATTGGCCGTGCACGGCCGCATCGTGGTGTACGTGGACAACGACGCCGCGCGCGAAAACGTGCGTCGCCTGGGAGCCAAGATGGGCTGCGAGATTACGATCGACCGGCAGCCGGGCGGCGTTTTTCATGTGCACCTCTCGCGCACAGGCGGCAAGCCGTTGCCTGAGGCCGGTGAGGACGACTCGGCCGCGGTCTGTGAGGTAAAGAACACTCACGGCTATATCGTGGTGGTGACCGGCGAAACCATGGGCAATGGCAACGACGAGCTGGGAGCGGTGCTCATCAAGGCCTTCATCCATACGCTGCTGCAAATGGAAAACCTGCCTGAGCGCATGCTGTTCTACAATACGGGCGTGAAGCTGGCCGTGCAGGGCTCGCCCGTGCTCGATGACCTCAATCAGCTCAGCCAGACCGGCGTGGAGATTCTGGTCTGCGGCACGTGTCTGAACTTCTTCGGGCTGAACGGTCAGCTCGCCGTCGGCGGCGTCACCAACATGTACGAGATCGCCACCGGCATGGCCGCCGCCCACCGCATCGTTACTCCATGAGCGGTACCGAGTACCAGGTCATGCTGTTCAAATCCGTCAGCCATGCCCTGCTGGCGGAAAAAACCCTCAAGGCATTGGGCATTCCCCACAAGCTTATCCCGGTCCCGCGCCACATCAGCTCGGACTGCGGCGTGTGCCTGCGCTTTATCTCTGATGATCGCGGGCGCATCGAGCAAGCCCTGGCCGGCACGGTTAGCTTTGAGAAAATCCAGCCGCTTTGATGATTTCTATAAAAATTAGTTAAATGACTAAATAAGGCATTGACGGGGCGCCACGCCTGGTGTAATATTAGTCATCTGACTAATAAAAGGAGACCGGCATGCAGGTTGGTGTCCCCAAAGAGATCAAGACCCGCGAGGGACGCGTTGCCATGACCCCGGCCGGGGTGAGAACTTTGGTGCAGCACGGACATACGGTCAGCGTCGAAAAGGGCGCCGGACTGGGGTCCGGCATTTCGGACATTACCTTTGAACTGTCAGGCGCCCGTATGCTCGACCGGGCGGAAGATATCTGGGCCTCTTGCGATATGATCGTCAAGGTCAAGGAGCCCATCGAGGTCGAATTCCGGTATATGCGAGCTGAACAGATCCTGTTCACCTACCTGCATCTGGCGGCCAACGAGCGGCTTGCCGACGAACTGATGACCCGTCGGGTTGTCGCCATCGCCTATGAAACCATCCAGCTTGACGACGGCTCTCTGCCGCTGCTCTCACCCATGAGCGCCGTGGCCGGGAGACTGGCCATACAGGTCGGCTGCGCCTGCCTGGAGACCATCCATGGCGGCAAGGGCATCCTCCTGTCCGGGGTCGCCGGGGTGCGTCCCGGCCGCGTCACCATCATCGGGGCCGGGGTCTCGGGCCTGAACGCGGCTCACCTGGCCGTAGGGCTCGGCGCCCAGGTCACTATCCTGGACATCAACCAGCAGCGGCTCAACTACCTGGAGGATATCTTCCATGGCCGGGCCATGACCCTCATGGCCAATGCCGGAAATGTGGAGGAGAGCGTCCTGCACGCGGATCTGGTCATCGGATCCGTGCTCGTGCCCGGGGCCCAGACGCCGCACCTCATCACCAGGGATCTGCTTAAGCGCATGGAACCGGGTTCGGCCATCGTGGACATCGCCATCGACCAGGGCGGCTGCGCCGAAACGAGCAGGCCCACGACCCATGACGCCCCAACCTATGTGGAAGAGGGCATCGTCCATTACTGCGTGGCCAATATGCCGGGCGCGGTACCCCGCACATCGACCTATGCCCTGACCAATGCCACGCTGCCCTATGCGCTCAACCTGGCGGACCAGAGCTGGGAACGCGCCTTGAAGGACGACCCGGCCCTGGCGCGCGGGCTCAATGTCCTGAACGGGTCGCTTATCAACCCCAAGGTGGCCGAGGCCCTGGGCAAGGAGTGTGTCCCCTATCCATAAGATGTAGCGGGCACGGAAGGGCTGCCATATATTTTAAACTGTTTGGATTTGTACTGTTTTCTTTTAAAGGAGGGCGTGTATGGACCATCAGGCGGAGCTGGTGCTGGGCAATGCGGTGCTCTGGGCCTTAAGTCCCATGCAGAGATTTTCAGGCGGCATGTGCATCCGGGACGGCAAGATACGGCAGATTCTCAATCGAGATTCCATGCCGCGCAAGCCGATCATCGACCTTGAAGGCATGCATATCATACCGGGTCTTATCGATGCCCACCGGCATTTCTTCATTGCGTCCCTGCTGCCGCTCTATGGGGATGCCGGCGCCTGGAGATCCAAGGACGACGCCCTAGGCGCCATAGCGGCCGCATGCCGGGCGGGTGGGGCGGACAAACCCTGGGTCATGTTCTCGGGACTCAATAACGCCGTATGGAGGAAACCGGCCCTTCCCAGCCTCTCTGAAATCGATGCGGTGGCCGGATCAACGCCGGTGCTGATCATCGACACCACCTGTCACCGCGGGCTGGTCTCGAGCGCGGCGCTGAAGCGTGCCGGCATCAACAGGCAGGCGCTCAAGTTTCCCACGGATATCGATATCACCTATTCCGGAAAGCTCAAAGGCACCTTCTGGGAGGATGCCCTGGGCCGAATGATCTTCGCCATGTACCGCGAGGTCATTCAAAACTACAGCACCGAGGAGCGGCGCAAGATAATCCTGGATGAAGCCGAGCGCTGTCTTAAGAAGGGGCTGACGCACGTCCATGATCCGGGTGTCCCATCGGATGTCCAGCGTCTGCTCAAGGATGCCCAGTCGTACACCCCGCTTAAAATCAGCTGGTCCGTGACGGATTACGAGAGTCTGTTCACGCCGCCGGCGCTCAAGGATGATCTTGAGGCCCTGCATTCCGAGCATGCGCCCAAGAGCGTGAAGTTTTTTCTGGACGGCGCCATCCGCACGGCGGCCTCCATGCCTGTCATAGCCGGATTGAAGGCCGCCTTGAGGGCTGCAAAAGACAGTGTCACGCAGGGCCGCACGGCGCCCTTAAGCCTGCTGTTCGAACAGAAGATCATCTTCAAAGGCGGGAAACTCACATTACCCTATCAGCGTTACCCGGACACGGATGAGCTCATAACCAGGGCCAGGGTGTTCGCTGACAAAGGCTACCGGCTGGTCATGCATGCCCTGGGCAATGTGGCGGCTTGCCAGGCGGCTTATGCCGTGCAAGCGTTGGGCATGGGGGGCGGCTCATCGATCGAACATGTGATGGTCATGCACCCGGAAGGGTTGGATGTCTTTGCCGCTTGCGGAGCGGTGGCCTCGCTCCAGCCGGGGTTCATCCCGTTCTATGCCGAAACCGTGGAGCGCATGGGCACCGTCCCCTATCTGAAGGTGATCCCCTTGAAGAGTCTCATGGATCGGGGCGTACCCATCTGCGTCAGCTCCGACGGCCCCTGCGCCGCGGATGATCCGCTGTACAATATCAGGCGCGCCGTGGATCGCAGGAAACAAGACGGTACCATGCTCGATCCGGACGAGCGCATCAGCGCATACCAGGCCTTAAGCGCGGGCACGATCGGCGGCAGCCGCTCGCTGGGGCTTGAAAACCACGGTCTGGTCGAGGGCGCGCCGGCCACCTTCTGCGTGACGGATAAGGATCCCTTCGACGATACGAGCAGGGTGGTGCAGGTCTGGATCGATGGCCGGCGGGCCGTCTGAACCGGGCAGAGCCCGCGCGCGCAGCCTTAAGGGATCCTGAAATGGGAAAAAACAGCGCACGAGCCTGCTCATGCGCTCAAGGGAGGTTACATGTCAGACAGACCCAGTATCACAATGGACTCGCAGGAACGGGACTATATCCAGCATCTCTTCGGGAAGCATGTCTCGTGGGGGCAGGTGCGCTACCTGCGCTGCGCGCACCTGGACGTATACGAGCGCGCGCGCAATGGCGGCACCTTCACCGACGCCGTCAGCGGCCAACGGTTCTACGACTGTTTCAGCTCGGCCGGGTGCTTCAACGTGGGCCGCGGCAATCCCAAGATCATGGATACCCTGCGCGATGCCCTGGATGAGTATGACATGGGTTCGCATGGGCTCCTCTCCGCGCCCAAGGTCGGTTTCGCCAACAAGCTCGCCGCGCTCTGCCCGGGGGATCTGAACAAGGTGATCCTGTGCACCTCGGGGGCGGATGCCTGCGCCGGGGCCATCAAGCTGGCCAAGGGCGCCACGGCCAGAAACGATGTGATCACCACCAACAAGGCCTACCACGGCCATGAGGGGTTCAGCCTCTCGGCCAATGGCAAGGACTACTACAAGGATCTGTTCCTGCCTTTGATGCCCGGTTTTCACGTCGTGGACTTCAACGACCTGGAGGCCGTCAAGCGCCTGGCCGGAAAAAATATCGCGGCCATCGTGCTGGAGCCCGTTCAAGGGGAGGGCGGCATCCATGTGGCGACCAGGGAGTACATGACGGGCCTACGCCGCATCTGCGACGAGCACGGCATTATGCTCATCTTCGACGAGGTGCAGACCGGCTTCGGCCGCACGGGCACCCTGTGGGCCATGGAGCACTACGGCGTGATCCCGGACATCATGTTCACGGCCAAGTCCATCAGCGGCGGCGTCTATCCCAACGGGGCCGTGGTCTACCGCGAGATCGAGCCGTTGACAAGCTATGTCGAGGCCAACCCGCTCTTCCATACCTCGCACGGCGGCGGCACGGATCTGGGATGCGTCGTCTCGTCGGCCGTGCTGGACTATCTGGTGGAAAACAAGGTGTGGGAGAACGCGGCCAAGACAGGCAAACGCTTCAAGGACGGGCTTAATGAAATAGCGCGGGCCAACTCGGATTGCGTCAAGGAGGTGCGCGGCTTAGGGCTCATGATCGGCATCGAGTACAAGTATGAGTTCATCGGCGCATTGATGGCCGACTGTCTGGCCCGGCAGGGTGTCTGGGCGGTTTTCTCGGGCAACGCCCCGCAGGTCATGCGCTTCCAGATCCCCATCACCGCGAGCTTGGAAGAGGTCGAAGACCTCCTCAAGCGCATCCGGGCCGCGGTCGAGGCCATGCGCTGGTATTTGATACCCATGATGCCCTTGGCCAGGATGCCGCTTATCCGGACGCTTTTTGATAACGTGCACGTCCAGATCGTGGCCTTTAACCTGATACGCGATATCGAGGAATTCGTGCGCGGCGTGCTTGGCTTAAGAAAACAGGGGGTGAAGTCATGAAGAAGACATCCAAATCGACCATGCCGTCCAACGAAGATTACTTCCGTCAGGCCGAAAAGGTATTCTCGGTAAGCTATGTGAACATGCTGCGCGCCAAGGGGCATGCCTTCCTGGAACAGGGATATGCCGGATCGTACACGCACGACGCGGCGGAGGGATTATGCCTCGACTGTTACACCTCGGGCGGCGCCTGCAACCTCGGCCGGAAGAACCCCGCCATCATCGAGCGTTTCAAGCAGGCCATCTATGAGACGGACCAGGGCAATTTCGTCATGCCCTCGCAGGAGAAGGCCCTGCTGGCCCGGCGCATCGCCGATTTTGTCCCGGGCAACCTTGACTGCGTGCTGTTCGGCGTGACGCGTGGCGAGTCCATGGACGCCGCCTGCAAGCTGGTCCGGGGCTTCACGGCCCGGCCCGAGCTCGTCACCGTGGACGGCGGCTGCTACGGTGAATCGGGCTTTGCCTTGTCGTTAAGCGCCAAGCCCGGCAAGGAGCAGTTCGGCCGACTCATCCCGGCCGTAGAGGTGATACCCTTCGGCGATGAAGCGGCGGCCGCCAAGGCCATCGGTCCCCGTACCGCGGCGGTTGTCATGGAGCCTCTTCAGGCCGAGAACCACTGCCGCAGAGCCGATGCGCGCTACTATGCCCGGGTGCGCGCCCTGTGTGACAGCGCCGGCGCCAAGCTCATCTTCGACGAGACCCAGAGCGGATTCGGCCGCACCGGCACGCGCTTTTTCTTCGAGCAGTTGGGCGCCAGCCCGGATATCCTGATCATCGGCGAGGCCATCACCTCAGGTATGTTCCCTATGACCGCCATGGTCTTCACGCCCGAGCTCAAGCGCTTCTTCGATATCCATCCCCTCATCCATCTGTGCACTTTCGGCGGCCATGATCTGGGTTGTCTGGTGGCCATGAGCGCCCTGGACGAGTACGAACGGCTGCAACCCTGGAACAACGCCGCGGAAACCGGCGAGGTCCTGATGAAGGAGCTTGTCGCCCTGGCAGGCAAACATGCCGGCACGGTGGTCTCGATTGCCGGCAAGGGCCTGCTCGTATCGCTCAAGCTTGGCAGCCCGGATATGGCCGTGCGTTTTACTGCCGCCGCCTGGCGGGCCGGACTGCTGGTGGAGACCGGCCGCATCGACTTGTCCACGGTCATCTTTAGGCCGAGCCTGCTCATCGGCGCACAGGAAACCGGACGGATCGTGGAAGGCATTGCCAAGGCCCTTCAATCGCTTTGAGCCCACCGATATCATGCAAGGGCCGGGTGTTTTAAGCGACCCGGTCCTTGCCCTTGAATACGGATTGTGCCATAAGGCTTGCATCATTCTTCCATGCAGGGGGCTCGATAGTATGGCGCGCAAGAAGGTACAGGAAGAGCGGAGACTGCAGATCCTCAAGGCCCTGGACACCTGTCTGCAGGAGAAATCCTTCGAGAAGACCTCCATCAAGGATATCGCCCGCGTGGCCGGGGTCAACCACGGGGTCCTGCACTACTACTTCGCCGGCAAGGAAGACATTCTGCTGAACTATATCGACTATGTGATCAGTGACTACCAGGCCCAGGCCCATGAATGGTTCGGAACCATGAACCCGGCCGAATGCACCAAGGCGGAATATCTCGATGAAGGCTTCCGCTTCATCAATAACCGCATTACGCTCAACCAGAATCTGTCGCGGATCTTTGTGGAGATCTGGGAGATCGCCCTGTACAACGAGAAGGTCCGGGCCAAGCTCCAGGAGGCCTATGCGCGCTGGGTCGAAGAGATGGGGACCATGCTCGCGTTCTATGTCGAGGACAAGGACTTTACCCGCCATGTATGCTTTGCCATGGTGGCCTTCTGGGAGGGCATGGCCCTGTTCTCCACCGTCTTCCCTGACGGCGCGCTGAACATCGAGAACGTGCTCAAGGGCTTCCAGGAGCAAATCATCGGCATCCTATAGCCCGACCATGACGGACCTCAATCCTGGGGCGCGCGACCCTCAATTCGATTTCTTTTAAGCCGTGTTGTATGTTAAGCACGAGGTTTGAAGAATATCGGAAAGGCAACCATGGAGCAGGCGACACGAACAGGACCGGGTAGGGGTTGAGGACCATGAGCTTGATGGCGCTCAATGGCGTGTCCATCGGTTTCGGCGGCCCACTGGTTCTGGACAAGGTGAGTCTGAGGATCGAGCCCGGCGAGCGCATCGGTCTGGTAGGCCGCAACGGCGCGGGCAAGTCCACCCTCATGAAGCTGATCTCGGACGAGCTGGCCCCGGATGAGGGGTTGGTTGTCAAGGACGATGTCACCCACGTGGCCATGCTGCCCCAGGAGATTCCCAGTGACGTGCCGGGCACGGTCTATGACGTGGTCGCCTCCGGCGGGAGTAAATCCAGCGCGCTGCTTAAGGAATATCATGAGCTCACGCAGCGCTTATCCCACCAGGTTCAGGCCGGTGGTTTGCTGCGCGAGCTCGAAGGCGTGCAGCAGCGGCTGGAGGCAAGCGGGGCCTGGCAATTTCACCACAAAGTGCAGGCCGCCATCAGCGCCACCGGCCTGGATGAAAACGCGGTCTTCGCGCACCTTTCCGCCGGACTCAAACGCCGCGCCATCCTGGCCCGCGCGCTGGCCCTTGAACCGGATATCCTCCTGTTGGACGAGCCCACCAACCACCTCGACATCGACGCCATCCTGTGGCTGGAGGATTTTCTGCTGGCCTGCGGCAGGACCATCATGTTCGTGACGCATGACCGCGCCTTCTTGAAACGGCTGGCCACGCGTATCGTGGAGATCGACCGCGGGGGTCTGACTTCCTATGACTGCGGCTATGCGGCCTACCTGGAGCGCCGCCAGGCCCTGATCGATGCCCTTGAGCGCCAGGTGCGTGAGTTCGACAAAAAGCTCGCCCAGGAAGAGGTCTGGGTCAGGCGCGGGCTGGAAGCCCGCCGCACCCGCAACGAAGGCCGTGTGCGCGCGCTTACGAAGATGCGCTCCGAGCGGGAGTTGCGCCGCGCGCAGACGGGTACGGTGAGACTCCTGATCCAGGAGGCCGAGCGCAGCGGCCGGCTTGTGGCCGCGGCCGAAAACATCGGGTTTTCCTATGGCGAGAGCCCTCTCATCCGCGCCTTCTCGACCACGATTTTACGCGGCGACAAGGTGGGCGTCATCGGGCCCAACGGCGCGGGCAAGACTACGCTCTTGAAGCTGCTGCTGGGCGATATCGCGCCCCTGACGGGCACGCTGAGGCATGGCGCCAGGCTCAAGATCGCCTATTTTGACCAGCTCAGGTCGCAGCTTAACGATGAACAAAGCCTCATGGACAACATCACCGCCGGCGGCGATACCATCTTCATTGATGGCGAGGCACGGCATATCGTAGGCTATCTCCAGGGGTTTCTCTTCACGAGAGAGCAGATCATGGCGCCGGCCAGGAAGCTCTCGGGCGGCGAGCGCAACCGCTTGCTGCTGGCCAAGCTTTTCAGCGTGCCTTCGAATTGTCTGGTCCTCGACGAACCCACCAACGATCTGGACTCCGAGACCCTGGAACTGCTCGAAGACAGGCTTGTGGCTTACGACGGCACGGTTCTCATGGTCAGCCATGACCGCGAGTTCCTCAACAACGTGGTCACCTCGACCATCGTCTTTGAAGGCGATGGGCTGGTGCGGGAATACGTGGGCGGCTACGATGACTGGCTCAGACAGCGCCCGGCCAAGCCCGTCGAACAGCGACGCGGCGACGGAACGGACAAACCCCCGCCCCGGCCGCGCGAGAAGAAAAAGCTCTCCTTTAAGGAAATGCGCGAGCTGGAAGGCCTGCCTGGGCGGATAGAGGACCTTGAGGCCGAGCATGCCGATCTGATCGCGGTCTTGAATGACCCGGCCTTCCAGACCGGGAGCGACGCCCGCACGATCCATGCCGCGGATGAGCGGCGCCTGACCGTGGAAAAGGAGTTGGATGAGGCCTACCGGCGCTGGCAGGAGCTTGAAGAGCTCTCAGAGAAGCTGGGGGCTTGAAAGACCTGGTCAGCCTAGGGGTGCATAATGCTCTGGACGCTTCCCGGGAGACTTGCTAAGTAAAAAAGCATGCGCAAATCACGCCTTCATGCCCCTTATGCCGACAAAGCCCCTCTGATGCGCTTGCTGGCCGAGCAGTCCTTCTCACGGGCCGCGGGCGCGCCGCACATCCCTGGAAACAGCGTGCGCGTGCTCAAGGATGCGGCCCAGAACTATCCGGTCTGGCTTGAGGCCATGGCTGCGGCTGAAAAGAGCATCCACTTCGAGAACTATATCCTGGCCGACGACGAGGTCGGGCGGTCATTCGCGGCGGTCCTGGCCGACAAGGCCAGGCAAGGCGTGCGGGTTAGGGTTGTCTACGACTGGTTCGGGAGCTTCGGCCGGTCCTCGGGGCGTTTCTGGAACAATCTCAAGGCCTCGGGTGTTCAGGTGCGCTGCTTCAACCCGCCCAGCGTCCTGCACCCGTTCAGCTGGATCAATCGCGATCATCGCAAGATGATCGCGGTGGACGGACAGACGGGATTTGTCTCGGGCCTGTGCATAAGCCGTAAATGGGCCGGCGACCCGAAGCGCTTGATCGAACCCTGGCGCGATACGGGCATCATGGTCAAGGGGCCCGCCGTGGCCGACATCGAGCGCGCCTTTGCCGATGTCTGGTCGGTCCTGGGGCCACCCCTGCCGCCCGATGAAGTGCCCGAGCCGGGCAGCATTCAACCGGTCGGGGACGTCACCTTGCGGGTCATTTCAAGCCTGCCTAATACCGCCTGGATGTACCGCCTTGACCAACTCATCGCCACGCTGGCCAGGCGGACGCTCTGGCTTACCGACGCCTACTTCGTGGGCGTTACTCCCTATGTCGAGACCCTGACGGTGGCGGCCAGGGATGGAGTGGACGTCAGACTGCTGCTCCCGGGGACCACCGACGTGCCGGTCCTGCGCGCCATCTCAAGGGCCGGGTATCCGTCCTTGTTGGAGGCGGGCGTGCGGATCTTCGAATGGAACGGGCCCATGCTGCATGCCAAGACCGCGGTAGCAGACGGGCGTTGGGCGCGCATCGGATCGACCAATCTCAACATCTCAAGTTGGTTCGGCAATTACGAACTCGACGTGGCGGTTGAGGATCTGGCCTTTGCCGAAGACATGGAGCGGATGTACCTCGAAGACCTTGCGCGCTCCACCGAGATCGTGCTGGGCAAGCGCCACAGGGTATCCCCGGTGGTGAAACGCAGCCGGCCTCGCTCCCATATGGAGCAGAGCGGCAAAGCCCGTCTCGGCCGCGCCGGTGTCGGCGCCATGCGTATTGGGAATGTCGTGGCCGCGGCCATCAGCAACCGTCGGACCCTTGGCCCGGCCGAGGCCAGGATCATGTTCAGCACCGGCGGCATCCTTCTGGCCCTGGCGGTCGTGGCCATGCTGTGGCCGCGGCTCTTAACCATTCCCTTTGCGGTTATAAGCGTCTGGGTGGCCGTGTCTCTGATCTTAAGGGCTTATCGGCTGCGCATGCCCGGAAGAGCCGAAAAGGCCGCCGGCCCGGACAAACCTAAGGAAGTGGAGCGCGTAAGCGATCAAGATCACTTGTCATCATGATCATCCCGGTCGGCAGGATCGTGATCGCTGAAACGGGCAATGCCCTTACGGCACGGTGGCTATCGGCTCTGGCGCTTCCGGATCAACCGCGTGGCGGCACGTCGTCGGCGAAGGGGTTGATATGGAGCGGATCAGCCGCGCGGGACAACCCTTCAGACAGCGATAAGACGATGGTGGCCGATTTTACTGCAAGGGCTTCCAGACGATGCGCATGCGCGTGGTTTCGCGGTTGTCCTGATTGTCCGCAATGCGATACAGGAAGGCCGGATAAGGCTCGGATGCTATGCGTTGTCCTTGGGCTTTGACCGTGCGGCCGAATTCGATATCGCTTAAGTAGTTGACCTCGACCTCACTGGGTATGAGCGGGACGGTGTCGCCGAATGACATGTTTTCCAGGGCCCATCCGATGAAGACCGTGTTGTTGACATGCCCGTTGAAGTCCAGATCCTGCTTGCGGATCGAGAAGAGCTGTTCGAACTCGGGCTTATCAACGGCGGGCAAGTCGGTGAACGTGACCGTCTCGGACGCGTCTGCAATCAGCTGCTCGGGAGGCAGGGCCTGTTTCAGGCGCACCGGGCGTTTGCGCTGGGTGTCGATGATCACGAGCGCACTGCGGCCCTGCATGAATAACCGGTCCTCTTGATCGCGCAAGTCATAGCAGCGGATTTCATACAGGCCCCGCTGCGGATAGCGCCAGGTTTTGAGCAAGAGGTTTTGATTCCAGCGGGGCAGGGCGAGGAAGCGCGCCTGATAGTGAATGATGAACCAAGCCAGATCGCGGGCCTTGAGATGCACGCTGGAGACCCCCAACCGATCGGCATGCTCCATGGCCGCATCCTGGCAGTAGTCGAAGATCTTCAAAGGTTTGATCAGCCCGTCGCAACCGGTTTCCGAGTACCGCACCCTGAAAGGCCGCGTATAGGGATCCAAGCTACTTGTTATCGCCTGCGCATCATTCATGCCTTGCTCATCGGCGCAACAGGGGTTTTGAGATGAGAAGGAAAAATATTTTTTAGATCGAGATCTTGTTCAGGATCTCATCCAGGCTCTTCAGGGCGCGTTTTTTGGTGAGGTGTTTTTCAAAGCCCAGGAGGTTGACGAAGTGGAGCGTGAAACCGAAGGCGAAGATCTCCCAGGCGATCCTGGTCTTGTCGATGTCCGGCCGGAACTGACCGGCGCTGATGCCTTTATCCAGCAGTTCCTCGAGGGTCCTGATCATGGCCTGAAAGCGTTCCTGCATGGGCGCTTGGAGGTTTTCCTTGCCCGGGGCGCGCAGGAATTCGAAGATTAGCCTGGACTCCAGGCTGTCGGCCATGATGCCGTCGTACAGGTTGGCGCTTACCGTGTGGATGCGCTTCTTGATGTCGGGCTCGGGCAGGTCGAAATAGCGTTCCAGGATGGCCGTGGTCTCGTTCAAAGCGGCCAGGATCAGCTCCCGGTGGGTGCGGAAGTGACGGTACAGGGCGGTTTCGGAAATACCCGCCGCCTGGGCCACGCGCGCCATGCTGGCGCCCTGCAAGCCCTGGGCGGCGATCAGATCCAAGGTCAGGCCGATGAGCTGACGCTTGCGGTCAACCGAGCGGAGCCTTTGGCGGCGGGGTTCCGACATGGTTTAGTTGCAGGCCATGACCGCGAAGCCGGGGATGGCAAAGGGCATGGTCCGGTGTTGCTGGAAATGATTCTTCATGAGCTCCTGGTGCAGGCGGCCCAGACGTTGAGGGCCGATCAACCGCACCGCCTTTTCCATCATGTCCACATGCTCCCGTATGAAGCGGTACCAGATCTGGTTCTTGACGAAGTACATCTGGCTGAACATACGGCTGAAACGTTCGAACTCGCGCCGGGCCAGCTGGGGGTCGGTTACGGCCAGGGCCGCGATTTTGCCCGAGGTGAGCGCCCCCACGATGCCGAACCATCCGAAGGGGTCCATGAATCCCGAGATCGTGCCGCACATGATCATGTTTTTGTGGAATAGACGCGGATTGCCGGGGTCGGCGATAGGGACACAGCCTTTGGCGTAGTGCCATTCATCGTGTTCCATGCCTTCGTGGCGTACCATGAAACGCCTGTAGTTATCCAGGGTTTCGCGGCTCACGGGGCGGATGGAAAAGAGCAGGTTGAAGTAGTAATTGTTGCAGGAGCTTAGGTAGCCGTACTCGGTGATGCCTTTCATGAAGTTGATCCAGGAATGTCCGCTGAAGCCGCACTCGCCGCGTGATATCCAGCCCTCCCAGACCAGGTAGGGGACCTCAAGCATTTTGTATACGGAAGGCGTCAGGCCGCAGGCGATAATGGTGTTGGGCGGCAGGTGGCCCAGATCCTTTTCCTTGAGCGCCGATTTGAAGGCGAACTCCACCTTCAGAGCCTGGGCCTGCTTGTAGAGCAGGGTATCCAGGCTGGTGGGCCGGTTGCCCCGCTCGACCGTGTAATTGCCGGATACGCCCATTTCTACCCGGGTGTCATTGAAATAGAACGGGCAGGAGGTGACCGGGTGGAAGGCCGAGGATATGTCGATGCCGATGTATTGGGACATGTCGTCGACGTAGATGGGGGTCGTATGCGTGGAGGGGTTGTACTGGGGGTCTCCGCCATAGCCTTTTTCACGGTCGTGCAACACGACGTGGTAACCCTCGCGCGCCAGGTTGATGGCGGCCACCAGGCCGGACATGCCGGCGCCGTAGATCGTGACTTCTTGTTTGGCTTTCATGATGTTGTCATCCTTTCGTACCCATGCGGTCTTTTTTATGGGCTCAGCGCGTGGCGGCCTGGGCCGCCACGATCCCGGAATGGATCGAGCTGTCCACCGAGGGCATGTACAGATAGTCCCCCGCCAGGAAAAGGCCGGCTACATCCCGGTAATGCTCCTTCTTCAGGCGTTCGGCCGCGCTGAGCATACCCGGCGGACAGAGGTTGACGGCCTCATCCCAGCGGTAGATCTCGCAGAACTCGTAGCGGTCCGGCATGCTGGGCGAGAAGCGCTGCACCTCCTTGAGACAGATTTCCTTGACCCTCTCGTCGCTCATTCGGTTGAGCTCCACGGCGTGGCGGTCAAAGGTGAAGCAGTTGATCAGGCCGCAGCCCGTAGGGGCATAGTACTCCGATTTGACGGCTGAGTTGGTGTAGCCCGCAAAGATGGAACCGCAGGAACGCGGCAGGCCCACGCCGTAGAAGTTGTTCTTGAGCACCGGCGTGCCGGTGGCGAAGATGACGTGACAGCAGGCCGAGTACTTCGCCATCTCCATGGGTTTTTTCAAGGCCTCCGGAAGGTTCGGCATGAGCTTTAAGGCCGTGGTGGCGGTGGTGCAACATATGACCGCCTTGGCCTTGATCAGACCGTCTTTGGTCTCCACGCCCTTGACCTTGCCCTTTTCGATCACGATCTTCTTGACCGGCGTGGAAAGCTTCACCCTGTCCTTATAGGTCTGGTAGATTTTTTCGTTCAAGGTGCCGATGCCGTGCTTCAAGGTCCAGTAGCCCTGCGAGCTCTGCCAGAAGAGCGCCAGGCCGTAAGGTGCGCTGACTTCCTCGGGCATGCCCAGCGTCATGGCGCTCAAGTTCGGCTGGAACAGGCCTTCCAGCACCTCGCGCCCGGCCAGGCGCAGGCAGGTCTCGCTGAAGCTCTCATGGTCCATATCCAAAGAGGCTTGGTAATCAACGAAGTCCAGTCCGCCGGCCCTGACCTTGGCGGCGATGAGTGGAGCCATCTTGAGGAGCTGGAAAGCGGCCTTGGGCGCAAGGACCTTGTGCATGCCTTTGAGCCTGGCGCGGTTTTGCCACAGGACCTTGGGCGTGGCCCCTACCATGGCCGGCAGCATCTGCCCATTTTTATAGAAAAAAACCGTGCCGGCCCACGGTGTGATATCGTCTCCCATGCCCATGTCGCGGCACAGATCGAAAAAGCGGTGGTTGAATTTGAAGAGAAACTGCGAGCCGAAATCGAAGAGGTACCCGTTCTTGTTCACGGTGATGGTGCGCCCGCCGGCCATGTTCTTGGCCTCCAGGCATACGGCGTCCACGCCCTGCTTGCGAAGCGTATGCAGGGCCGCCAGTCCGGCGTTTCCGGCTCCGATGATCACGACATCCATAGTCGCCTCCTTTTGGCGGATGTGCGCCGGCCACTCGCTAAAAAGCGCCGGCGCACGGCATATGGGGTATTATAAGCGAGTGCGCAGAGATTTCAAACCTTTTCCCAGGAGCAGAAATATCGCGCCGTATTTGGCGATCTGCTTGAGCGGCCGCATCAAGGGCGAGAACCCTTTGCTGGCGTTGAACTTGACGTTCAGGCTCAGGTTCTTGCCGAGCTTGTCCTCCACGATCAGTTCAGTGCATTTGTTGGCGGTCCAGATCGCGGCCTCCATGCCGCCCGAGCTCACGGGCGTCTTGGTATAGTCGCCGGTCAGATAGAAGTTGCCGTAGGGCGAGCGCTGGTACGGACGATGGCTCTCCATGCCCTTGACCGGGCTGTACACGCCCTGGCGCACCCGCACGACCTTCCACTTCTTGACCTTTACGTCGCGGGCGGATGGGAATACGCGTTTAATGTCCTTGATGACTTCCTCGAAGATGACCTCATCCGGCAGATACTGCGCCGCGGTCGCGGGCGAGATCACCATCTCGAACATGGAACCGCCCTTGAAGATGTGCGGCAGCACGTTGGAAAGGTCGGCATAGGTGTTGAAGATGGCGTTCTCGGTGAAGAAGGTCACATCCACGTCGGTGAGCTTCTTTTCGAACCAGATCTGGATCGACATGGAAGGGGCCAGCTGGAAATGCGTCAGGTCCTTGAAGTAGTCTTTGTAGAAGGCCTCCTTGGGCAGGACGCCGCGCAGAGCATACGGGCTCATGGCCGAGACATAGATATCGGCCGTCCTTTCTTCCTTGCCGTTGATAACCACGCTCTTGATCTTGCCGTCCGCTACATTGATGGCCGTGACCGTCTGATTGAGCGCGTAGGTGCCGCCTTTTTTCTTGATGTAAGCCAGGCAGTTGTCCACCCAGATCTCTCCCAGACCGCCGTTGGCGAAGCCGATGGTGGCGTCGGCCGTGCTGGCATTGACCTTGCGGGACCAGTTGGCAAAGACCTTGGCCGAGAGCGCATAGGGCTCGGTGAAGGTCAGACCGTGCGCGGCCGGGTCGAAGAACTTGAATGCGCCCTTGGGGCCATGGCGCATGCACCATTCGCCCCAGGTCGTGTCGTCGAGCTTGTCGATTTCCGCGTCGGTCTTGGTGATCAGGCTGCTCAACGAGGCGGCCGCGAACAGCATCTTCCACAACGGTAGTCCCTTGTAGGCCTTCATCATGCCGTACATGGCCCCGGCGGCATGGAACGGCGAGGGCAGCTTGGGGAAGCGCAGCACGGCCTGTACGCCGTCGTCCTGGGCAAAGTAGTATTCGGGCCGCTTCCACATGATCTTGTCGGCTACGCCGATCTTTTTAAAGAAATTCACCAGGTTGAGGTAGTAGGGGAAAAACACGTGCAGGGCGTTGTCGATCATGTCGCCGTCTTCATCGGTCCAGGAGCTGGCCCGGCCGCCGAAGATATCATCGGCCTCGATAAGCTCCACTTCGAATCCCTGCTCCAGCAGATTGATGGCTGTGGCCAATCCCGACATACCGCCGCCCATGATCAATGCTTTCATACTCAAGTCCCTCCTGCGATGTTTTTATGGTATTGTGATGTATTATGTAAGTTTAGTATAAACTAACAAAGAGGGGTTGTCAACCGCGTTATAGACAAGCGCCTATGGTATTGATAGGCGCTGTATATCAAACCAAGGAGAGGTTCCGGCGCCGTTACTTCTTGATGTCCAGCAGCTCTACCTCGAAGATCAGCGCGGCGCCGCCCGGGATCACGGGCGGACGGCCCTGATCGCCATAGGCGATTTCGCAGGGGCAGATCAGTTTGGCCATGCCGCCGACCTTCATTTTGGCCAGGCCTTCGGTCCAGCAGGGAATTACCTGGTTCAAGGGGAATTCGGCCGGCTCTCCGCGCTTGATCGAGCTGTCGAAGACCGTACCGTCGATCAGGGTGCCGGTATAGTGGACCCTGACCGTATCCGTGGCCTTGGGCTGATTGCCGGTCCCCGGCTTGATCGGGATATAGATCAGGCCCGAGGCCGTTTTTATAGCTCCCTTTTCTTTAGCGGCCTTGGCCAGATAGGCCTTGGAGAGCTCTTTTTGTTTGGCGGCGGTCGCCTGCATGCGGGTTTGCGCCAACTGATTGATCTTGTCCTGATAGGCCGCCGGATCGACGGCGATCTGCCGGCCGGCTACCTTGTCGGCCAGACCCTGCTGAACGAATTGCAGCTCCTGGGCCGATAGGTTGAAGACACCCAGCTCCCTGGCGATGGCGACGCCGATGGCATACAGCGTCTTCTGGTCTTCACTCATCGGTTCACCCGCGGCTGCGGCCGGTACGGCGATCAGTACGAAAAGCACGGCCAACATGAGTTTACGCATCTTCTTCCTCCCTTAAGGATCGGATGTAATCCTTTGTGTAGGTATTTCTTGGCCAGGCGGGCGAAAAAGGGGCAGCGCCCGTCGGCGTTTATATCTTCCGGCCCGGTATGCTCAAGGAGGCGGTGATGCCGCCGTCCACCGGCAGGGCCTGGCCGGTGATATAGCTGGCCTCGTCGCTCGCCAGGAAGAGTATGGCCCAGGCGACCTCGTCCGGGACCGCGGCGCGCTTGAGCTCGCTGTATTTGCCGATCTGGCTTTCCTTGCCCGTGCTGCGGGCATAATCAAAGAAGGGCTGGGTCATGGCGGTTTCGATCAGCCCCGGGCAGATGGCGTTGATGCGCACATTGAATGCGCCCACCTCGCAGGCCGAGGTCTGGGTGAAATTGATGAGCGCGGCCTTGCAGGCGCTGTAGGCATTGCCGCCCGCGCCGGAGCGCACGCCCGCCACCGAGGCGATATTGATGATCGATCCTTTGCGCCGGGACTTCATGTGCGCGATGACATGTTTGGTGGCGTACACCGGGCCCATGACGTTCACGTCGAAGACCTTGTGCCATTCTTCGGCGGTTTGGTTCTCCAGGGGGTCCAGCAGACCGCCGATGCCGGCGTTGTTCACCAGGATGTCGATATCGGTATAGGTTTCCAGCCCCAGGTCGATCAGGGCTTTAACCTCATCCTCGGAAGATACGTCCGTGGGACGTATCACCACGCTGGAGCCCGTGGCAATAATCTCATCCCGCACCAGGCTCAGATTGGCGGCGTTGATATCCGCCAGTAAGAGCCGCGCCCCCTCGCGGGCGAAGATTGTTGCCGTGGCGCGGCCGATGCCGCTGGAGGCCCCGGTTATAATGGCGCTTTTACCGTTCAGACGTCCGGACATGCGTTTCTCCTGATTGGTTTTGTAGTGATCATGAGAGAATATCATACGTTTTACAAGCGGATTTTATCGTGGGCGCATAAAAGGTACATCCGGCTGAACGGCCGGCCAGCTATCGGCGCCGGATGGGCGCGGTGAGGCCGGGGAAGCTTATGCGCTCCGGCCAAGCATGGGCTTCAGCCCATGGGCACCAGAGCGAAGATGCAGGCGCTCCACAGGGCATGCGAGATGATCAGAGCGTCCAGGCGTCCCCACTTGAGGTACATCAGGCCCCAGAAGGCGCCCGCCACACCGGCCGCGCCCACCAGCATGAAGTTTAAGGACCAGACATGCACGAGCGCATAGACGGCCGTGGCGACGAGCCACCCGGGCCAGGGACCATAACGCTCCATGAGCGATCTCTGCAGGAAACCCCGCCAGAAGATCTCTTCGCACGGCCCGGTGACGAACAGCAGGATGAATACGATGGCCGGGGTCGGGAAGCCCGCGCCTTTGCCGTAGATGGCGCCCACCTGCCGCGGAGCGAAGGTAAAGAGCAGGGACGAGATCTCCTTGCCGAACCAGAACACGATATAGAGCACGACGGCCGAGATGACGCCCTGCAGGATAGCCTTGCCGTCAAAACGAAGCGTATTGTCCGTAAGCGTGTGCTGCCAAATGGCCGCGGCGGCCAGGGTAACGGCGGAACAGGCGATCTTGATCCAGAAGTTCGGGCCTCCAAGAGAGAAGGTCACGAACCAGAGCACGCAGGCCAGCGCCGCCAAGGCCCAGACCAGCCGCATCCCCCGGAGGCCGGCCTTCATGCCAGGAGACCTTGTACGACCAGCCCGATCACCAGGAGCGCGCCGAAGGCCGTATCGAGCTTGGCGGTTATGGCGTCGGCGTCGGCCGGGACGCTTGAGCGCATCTGCTTGAACAGTTTGAAGGCCAGCGGCAGCGAGAGGAATACCAGGAGCCCCCACGGGCTTAGAACGCCCAAGGCCGCGATCACGAGCGTGATGGCGTAGGCCAGGGCCATAAACAGCAGGTAGGCGTGCATGGCACGGCGCTGCCCCAGCAGGATGGCGACGGTCGTGACATGGCTTTGGCGGTCCTGCTCGATGTCGCGGAGGTTGTTGGCGAAGATCACCAGGGCCACCAGGACGCCAAAGGGCAACGAGATCAGGAAGGCATCGAAGCTGAGCGCACCGCGCTGAACATAGAAGGCACCCTCGACCATCAGCGGTCCCCACATGAGAAAGACCGAGAGCTCGCCTAAGGCCAGGTACTTGTATTTCATGGGCGGCGAGGTGTAGCCGATGCCGGCCACCAGGCCGATGACGCCGATGACCGCCACCACCCAGCCGATCACGACAAACAGGTACAAACCGATGGCCGCGGCCAGGCCGAACAGGCCATAGGCCGCGATAAGCACTTGCCTGGCCGGGATGAGGTCATGGACGATCGGATGCGGACGGTACTGGGCGGTGGCCGCCTCCGGCGTGTCGAGCCCGAAGCGCACGTCGTAATAATCGTTGATCAGGTTGGTGCCGGCATGCATGGCCACCGCGCCGATCAAGGTCAGCAGATAGATCGGCCAGGAGAAGGGGCCGGCAAACGCGGCCAGGGCGCTGCCCACGCTGACCGAGATGGCGGTCATGGAAAAGGACCATGGCCGCGTGGCGATGAACCAATTTTTAAGCTGCTGCATGCTTTCCCTTCCTTAAACGATCATGAATGGTTCTGCTGCATCCCGCCGCTGTAGGCGGGCTCATCCTTGATAGTTCAGAAGACTCCGGCTGTCAATCGCCTCAATCGGTCCTTATCCCATTTCCATGGCGCACCAGGTGCTTCGAGGGCAGGTGTGGCATTGTTTTTAAGAACCACTGATTTTTTAGCGCAAGGCCTTCTTGGCCATGTCAGCGAAATAAGGGAAGCGCCCGGCGGCGGCCTTTTGCAGGTACTGCCGGCCGCGGGCCCGGTCATTGGCATCCTTTGATTCCAGCAGGACCTTGCCCAGGTAGACCCAACCCTCCTCGATATTATCGGCCGTGGCCGGCACGTGTTTGTTGTACTTCTCCAAAAGGTCGCGGGCCTTGGCGGTATCTTTAAGCGGCCAGGGCAGGAGGTACCAGAACTCGCCCATGCCCAGGTAGGGGCTGTAATCCCAATAGGCGGGGTCGATGCGCAGCGAGTTTTCCAGGGCTTGCTGGGTCTTGTTCTTGAGGCCTTCCTTCAAGGCGGTGATGATGCTGACCCCGTCCGCGTACGATCCGATCAGGCATGAATACCAGAAGTGCCCTTCGACCCGCTGGGGCTGAAGCGCGATGGCGCGCAAGCCGTATTGCATGGCCGGCTTGGCGACGCGCACGCACTCCTTCTTCCAGTCTCCGATCTGAAACCATCTGATCTGGCCGCAGTAGCAGCGCGCCCGCTGGGCCGCCTTCCAGTTGGCCTCGTAGCTGCCGGGCTGCATGTCGGCCGCCTTGGCCGCCAGTTGATAGGCCTTCAAATAAAGCCCCGACGTATGGGGGTCGGCCACATGCTGTAACCCGGTTTTGAGCAGGCTGTCCGACTCGTCCAGCAGGGACCTGAACTCATCGGCCGACGCACCCATGGGGAAAAGGAGGACCATGACCAGTACCGCTAAACACATGCGTTTCATAAGATTACCTCGTCGTAGTTTGATATATCCGCACTGAAAGCATAGCATAATCCCAGTGCCGGTGCCAATCTATAACGGGAGCGTGAATCCATGCTCCCGCTGCCACAAGGAAAGACGGTTGAAGAGGGATATTTGTTGACAGGCGCTGTCCCTCATGATAAAAACCGACGGTAGGAATGTAACAGAGAGGAGCCCCGGTATGACCAGGAAAGCGCCCCGCCGGAAACGCATGGATGATATCCTTGAAGCCGCCGTCAACGAGTTCGTGGAAAAGGGCTACGATAACGCCTCCATGGAGGCCATCGCCACCCGTGCCGGTCTGACCAAGGGCGGGCTGTACCACCACTTTTCAAGCAAAGAGGAGATTTTAATCGCGGCCAATAGCCTTTTCATGCAGCCGGTTTATGATTGTATGGCCATGGCAAAAAAGAAGAAAACCGCTCCGGATGCGCTCAGGCTCTATATCCGGAGCTACCTGGCCTACTGGGAAACGCATCCCCAGGAAATCATCTTTGTCTTCCTCTCGCTCGTCAAGATGCTCTCAAGCCAGGGCATGTGGCCGTTGTACCAGACATATTACACCGAGATGCTCACCTTCTTTGAAACGCTCTTTCACCAGGGCATCGACGCGGGCGACTTTGCCCCGCATGACACTCGCGCCCGCAGCGTGGCGCTGATGTCCGCCCTGGACGGCGCCATCGGCTACCTCATCATGGTGCCCGAGGTTACGCTTGCATCCATGACCGCCTGGTTCGACGACGTCTTTATTCGGCCGGTCATGAAGGCCTGATACAAAAAACCTAAGGAGGACGCCATGGGAGTCATATCAAGCGTAGGACCGGTTGCCGCAACCCCCGTCATCGACCACGCCACCTGCACGGCCTGCAAGCTCTGCGTGCGCATCTGCGCCTCGAACAGCCTGGCCATGGACGCGGACAACCGCGTCATGGTGCTGCCGGACGGCACGCCCGATTCCTTCGGTTGCATCGGCTGCGGCCACTGCATGCTGGTCTGTCCCACGGGCAGCATCACGGTCACGGGCCGCAAGCTTAAGCAGGGCGATACCGTGAGCCTTCCCCCGGCCGAAGAATGCGCCACGGCCGAAGCGCTCGAAGCCTTGTTCTTACAGCGCCGCAGCATCCGCGACTTTGCCAAGAAGGAAGTGCCCCGCGAACTGATCGAACGCGTCGTGGAGGCGGCCTCTTCGGCGCCCATGGGCATTTCGCCCTGGGAGGTGGGCCTCGTGGTCTTCCACGGCCGCGACAAGGTGCGGGAGCTCTCCGCCGATGTCACGGCCCTGTATCGCGGCATGCTGAAACTCCTGGGCCGGCCCCTGGTGATGAAGCTCATCAGGCCGTTTGTCAAAAAGAGCACCTACGCGCAGATGCAGTCCTTCATCATCCCCTTGGCCGAGATCATCACGAACGCCCGCGACCGCGGCGAAGACTATATGCTCTACGATGCCCCGGCGGCCCTGTTGTTCCACACCTCGCCCTATGCCGACGCGGCCGACGCCTTCATTGCCTGCACCTATGCCATGCTGGCCGCAGAATCCCTCGGCCTGGGCACCTGCATGATCGGCTGCCTGACCCCGCCGCTGGCGCACAAGCCCAGCCTTATGCGCAAATACCAGATACCTGCGGGACATAAACCCGCCATCGTGCTGATCCTGGGCTACCCAGGGGTCAAGTTCCAGCGCGCCGTGCGCCGGTCGTTCCATTCCGTGATGTATTACGAGCGCGCTTCTTGAAAAAGGCAAGGCAGCGATAGAGTTCCCTTAAAAAGTAAATCCCCCCAAAGCGGTGATCCTTTTTCTGGTTCCCTATCCCATTGAAGCTGTCGCAAAAGCCGAGCACCGTCATTCCGGCGAAAGCCGGAATCCAGGGATTATCAGGCTTTATGGACCCCGGTCCCGGATTGAACACCTCCAGGGCAGGCTCTAAACCCGCCGGGGAGACAAGGAAAACGCCCTTTTGCCACAGCCCCAATTGCGGGCGAGGGTCAGGGAGAGGGGGAGAATCAGACCTTTCTAACGTATCTATCGACACTGCATGCCGCAAGACCACATTATGCCTTGACTCCTCCAGTGCAGAGTGAATAATGGTACCATGCAATAAGTCATGGTTGGCGGCCTCTGCCGCCATGGTGGTATGACGATGCGATAGGGGTGGTCATACGGATCAGTATAACACCTCTGGACTAAAGTTGATGTTGTATCAATGATTCCATTAAATAAAATAATCGGCCCCTGATGATAAAGGGCATTGTGCGAAAGAATGTTATGCGGCATTTGCTTCGGCAATTGGAACGGCAGCGGATATCGGCTTATTAGTGCCAATGAATAATTGAGGAGACTGAAATAGATTATTTAAACTTAATCAACATAGTAAGCATCATGAGTTGAGAGGCGGTTGTAGAGGGGGCGGTCATGTCAATGGAGATTGATGTCGTCGGAGCAGGATTGGCGGGACTGGTCGCTGGCATTAACCTTGCCGGCCGGGGTTTCAAAGTAAGAATTTATGAGGCGAAGGAGCACATCGGGGGCGATATATCCTTTGCCGATGCCACCCTGATGTATCCAGCGGCCCTGGAAAGGGGGCTTGGGATCCGCATCCGCGAAGCTCTCAAACCCTGGAAATCCGCCCGGATTCTGGCGTATGGAAAGAAATTTGAGTTTGATCTGCCACGCTTTCATGAGGCCTACACCATGGAGAGGGGGAAGGGAGAGCTGTCTCTGGAAAATGTCCTCTACAGGCAGGCTTTGGAGAAAGGGGTAGAGGTTATCCTGGGCAGCAGACTCTCCGTGAAGGAGATATCGGAACTTCCGACAGGATCCATCGTCGCCACTGGTCTGAATAAGAAATCCTTTGAGTTGTTCAATATCCCTCATCGTTCATTCTACGGACACATGGCCACCGGCCGCTGCGATCCTTCACAACCTCAGGTAATTGTATATTTCGATCGGTTTACCCGAGAGTATGGCTATTATGCGCAGTGCGACAGATCGTCGGTTGCATTGGTTTTCAGAATGAACCGACCGCTGCTGGATGAAGAAAAGGTTGCATTCCGTACAAGGCTGGCCGAAGACAACGGCATCGAAATGGACGGCTGGAACGACGATATTTCAGGGTGGGCGGCCTGGCCTTTAAAGAGCTGGAACAATATGAACCTGTTCAGGGATGGTAAGATATTGGCCGGTACCCTGGCGGGAGTGGTGAGTCCGGTTCTTAACTTCGGTGTGAACGGTGCCCTGGCTTCAGGACGTATAGCTGCCATGGCGGTCACTGACCCGGCTGCGGCCCGGCGAGAGTTCAACCGGCTTGCGCCGCTCTATCTGCCCCAATTCGTCTTCAGAAGATTCCGGGAATATGCGCCGGAAGCGCTCTTGAAGCTGGGGACCTGGGCTGTCCTTTCTACCTACAGCCCCAGCAGCTTCCACCATCTGCTGTCTTTCACGCTCTGGCCCCCGGGCATGAATCTGAGGAGGGTATAATGGTCGTTTTGGCTGGTATCGTTTGGGGCGATGTTCGCATGATGTTTGAACGGATACCGACCATTCAATGAAATGGAGCGCGGCAGAGCCACGGTCGCTGATTTCGATCGTTGGATGTGAAATATGATAATAAGAATCATGGCGGCTGATCCGGACCTTCAACTGGCGGGCGGTACAATGAAACGCATTTGCTTGATCCTGGCGCTCGGCGCCGTGTTGGTGTTCGTCAACAGTGCTTCCATGGCTCAAGAGCAGAAGGGCGCCGAGGAGGCCGGCCAGGAGCTCAGGAACATGATCCTGAGTGTGTCTCCGGATCGTCTGGGTCTCAAGCCCGACACCGCTTTCCCCAAGGTGTACGGCCTGCTCATGGACTGGAACATCGGGGAGAAGACGGCCAGCATCCTGGCCCTGAAGGATGGGACCGCCAGCCTCTACACCACCTCGTCCTTCGGGATCATCGGCGGCCAGGGAAATGAACGGGTGCGCGTGGCGGCCGAACGGTGCGCGCGCCTGGCAGGCGCGTATTATTACAAAGGCAGGCCTGTCTCAGCTTTTCCCTACCCCGGGCCGGGTCAGGTTAACTTTTTCCTCCTCACGTATCAGGGCACGCGCCTGTGCATCGCGGACGAGCGTATGCTCAAGAAGGGCAGGGACCCTTACAGCCCCTTATTTGCCGCGGCCCAGATCGTGCTCACGGAGATGCGACGGGCAAACGAAGATCATATGAGATGAGCATGTGGAGTTCCAAGAGGTAATACACCGGGCGGCGGCGTAAGGAATTTTAAAAAACCGCAATGCGCTTCGGCGCAAGCGGCAGCCGGCCGTCAGCGTGCCGCTGGTCTTGTGTAACGGATCTGTCTCTGTTATGCGTTGGATATGGCCTTGATCGAAAAACTGAAACAGCGTGCCGAGAGCCTCAAGGCTGAGATCTACGCCCTTCACCTGGCGGCGCGAGACCCTCGCACACCGTGGTATGCCAAGCTTTTCGTGGCTCTCATCGTCGCCTACGCATGCAGCCCCATTGATCTGATCCCGGATTTTATCCCGGTCTTAGGCTACCTGGACGACCTCATCCTGATACCGCTCGGAATCGCCTTTGCTCTCAAGCTGATTCCCCCGCATGTGCTGGTTGAATGCCGCGCAAAGGCTCATGAAACCATGCGGAACGGAAAACCGGTCAGCCGGATTGCAGGTGCGATAATCATCATTATCTGGCTGATCGTGGCGGCGCTCGCTATCACATGGGCGTATCATGCATACCTGGTGCCTTCGTGAGGTTGCTTTACAAAGCGCCCGGCGATCGATGCGGGGTCTTGGAGCTCAAGCTTCCCTATTGCTTCACCCACGCGCTGATGGGCCGGATGCGGCCGATGGCGTGGTAGGCGTAGTCGCGCACATACCAGGACGGGTCGTTGTTCAAGGTCTGGCCGAGCAGCTCCAGGGCCTCGGGGCCGCCGATTTTGCCCAGAGCCTGGCAGGCCTTGGTGCGCACATTGACCTGCGGGTCGGCCAGGGCGTTCTTGACCAAGGTGAAGTAGGCGGCCTTGTCCGTGCTCCTTCCGGCCAGGATCAGGGCGTTGAGTCTGATCTTGGCGTAGGGGTCCTTGGCCAAAGCGTCGATCTCCATCGGGGTGAGCTTCTCAACCAGCCGGCGGCGGGAGTCCAGCTGCAGCAGGAGGGTCTGGTAGCGTTGGGAGGGGTGTTTCGAGGCCGCGTAGGCATGAATCTTTTCCGGGTGCTTGCGTAGCTCGTGGCCTGCGTACAGGTGTGAGAAGCCGGGGACAAAGACCAGCAGAAAGGCTGATATGACAAAGGCCCCCAAGGTCAGGTTGCGCTCGGTCAGTCGCGCCAGCCCCAGCGCGAACCAGGCCAGCAGGAAGACCGGCACGATCAGGATGGGGCCTTTGGTCAGAAAGGTGCCGATGCCTTTGCGCATGGTATTGTTGCGGTCTAAGGCCGGGTCCTTCAGGATGGTTTCGGGGCTGGCGCTCTTGTTCGCCAGCTTGACGGACAGGCAGGCCAGATCGCTTGCTCCCGCGCTCAATGAGGCGCCTGTGAGCGCGCAGGGTTCGGCCGTGGATATCCACAGCGTGCCATGGGGCAGGTCGCCTGTCAGCACGATGTCTTTTTCCAGGGCTATGGCGTTCTGGGTGCGGTAAGGGGCCGGCTTGATCACGTCGGCGGCTAAGAGCGTGTGCTCGTAATAGAAGGTGTTGAGGTTCTTTAAAATGGGGGTGTCCACCATGGCGTCGCGGATATGTTCATAGCTCTGGCCCTTGAGGAGGATCAGAGGGGTCAGCAGGAGCATGGCCACGACCACCCAGCGGGTGATATTGATCTCGCGCGGCCGCGTGGTGCGAACAATAGCGCTGAAAGGCAGGAAGTAGGCCCCGGGGGCCAGAATGCCGAATACGAGCGATACCCCGGGCATCTCACGGCTGTAGCTGGAGGTGGCCGCCATGACCGCCAGGATGCCGTAGATCAGGATGCCGATGGCACCCAGCCGTGGGGCGTCCTTGCCCAGGTACCAGATCGGGATGCTCGCCAGGAGCCCGGCAATGCCGCACAACAACCCCAGGGTCAGGCCGAAGAACAGCCCGCTTCCCAGCTGATGAACGCAAGAAGTCAGGAACGGGTCTCCAGGGCTCACGCACACCGGCAGATGCGCCCAGAGGAAGAGCTGCATTTCGGAAGACATGCGCAGCGCGTGCGCATGGGTGAAGATGGCGCCGAAAACGGTATACAGGGCGATGCAGGCCAGCATGCCGCAGAAGGCCGCCAGGAAGAAGCGCGGCAGGTCGGTGCGCTCGATAGGACGGGCGGGAAACAGAGCCAGGGCGAGGTTTAAGGGCCGGGTCTGATTTTTCTTGGCCGCCTCATCAAGATTCTCAATCGTGGCCATCGTTTTCACCCCTGCGGTATGATGCGGCGGATGCTTCAAAAAGCTACATTGCCTTGACCATCGGGCGCACGCTTGCCTCGGTGGTCTTAAACTGGGCGAGCAGGGCCGCCACGACCTCGCTGGCCCGGGCGTCCTTGCGGCCGCGTACGGCCTCCACATCCGCGCGGGAGAGCCATACATTCCGGAAGTTCTTGACCTCCTTGGTGAAATTGATGAACTCGGCCAGGGCGTCATCGCAGACCTGGCTGAAGCGGCGGTTGTCCAAATAGGCGATATCTCGTACTTTTTCCACGATATCCTTGGGCAGCCGCATGACATAGCGCGTGCGTTTGCCCGCCAGATCGGTGCGCGGTCCCACGAAACGGTCATGCAGGCGCGGCGGCACGGCATAGCCCAGCTCCTGTTCGCGGGCAAAGATATAGGCCTCCATCGCCGCGGTCACGAAATCCACCATGGCGATATTGAGCATGCGCGAAATTACCCTCAACTCATTCAGGGTGGACGGCTTGAAATACATCATGAATCGGGATAGTTCCTTATCGGCACCGTTCATGGAGAAACCTCCTGTTTCGTATAAATGCACTGCATGCGTGCGGATGACGTCGGCGATGCCCCGCAAAGGCCTTGATCGCCACGGGTAGGTGCTAGACCTCCATGATCTCGCGTTCTTTATCCGCCAGCAGGTTGTCAATCTTTTTGATATGATCGTCGGTCAGGGCCTGGACATCGTCCTGGGCCTTGGCCAGTTCGTCCTTGTTGATTTCCTTTTCCTTCTCCATATCCTTGAGAAGCGCATTGGCGTCGCGCCGTTGGTTGCGGACCTCGATCTTGAAATCCTCGGCCAGTTTTTTGCAATGCTTGACCAGATCGCGCCGCCGTTCCTCGTTCAAGGGCGGGATCGGCACGCGGATGATTTTGCCGTCGTTCATGGGCGTCAAGCCCAGATCGGATTTCAGAATAGCCTTTTCAATGGCCGCGAACGCCCCTTTGTCCCAGGGCTGGATGGTGATCAGACGCGCTTCGGGCGTGGCCAGCGTGGCCAGCTGGTTCATGGGTGTGAGCGTCCCATAGTAATCGGCCATGATGCCGTCCAAAATCCCGATGGAGGCCCGGCCGGTTCTGACCTTCACCAGGGCGTTCTTCATGGAATCCACGGCCTTGGCCATCTGCTGTTTCACGTCATCGAGCACTTCCTTGGTCATGCCTCCCTCCTGCGAACAAGGGAACCGATGGCCTCGCCGCTCAAGAGCTTGCGAACACTGCCCGGTTCCCTGATATTGATGACACGGATTTCAAGGTTATGATCGCGGCACAGGGTAATAGCCGTTAAGTCCATGACGCCCAGGTTGCGTGATAACGCCTCGTCGTAATCGAGCTCGGGCAAGAAACGCGCATCGCTGTATTTAACCGGGTCCTTGTCGTATACGCCCGTGACCTTAGTGGCCTTGATGAGCACGTCGGCCCCGATCTCCAGGGCCCGCAAGGCCGCGGCGCTGTCCGTGGTGAAGTACGGGTTCCCGGTGCCGCCGGCGAAGATGACCACCCGGCCGGCCTCGAGGTGCTCGACGGCCTTTTCTCTCACAAAGGTTTCAACCACGCGCGGCATTTCGATGGCGCTCATGACACGCGCCTTAACCCCCAGACCTTCAAGGGCCTCCTGCATGGCCAGGGCGTTGATGATGGTGGCCAGCATGCCCATGTAATCGGCGCGCGCGCGGTTCTGATCGGGCCCGGCCTGGATGCCGCGGAAGATATTGCCGCCGCCTAAGACGAGGCCTACCTGAGCCCCGCTGTCGCATGCATCCTTGACGCTTAAGGCCATGGCCGCCAAGGTGTCGGCCTGGATGCCGAAGCCCTGCGCTCCGGCCAGGGCTTCGCCCGAAAGTTTGAGGAGGATGCGTTTGTAGGCCTTCAAGCTAGAGCTCTTCTCCCATCTGGTAACGGGTGAAACGCCGGATGAGGCATTTCTCGCCGGTCTTGCCGATCAGCTCGTCCAGGAGCTGCTTCACGGTGCGGTCCGTGTCCTTGACAAAGGGCTGTTCCAAGAGGCAGTTCTCGGCATAGAACTTGGAGAGCTTGCCTTCGATGATCTTTTCGATCACCTTTTCGGGTTTGCCGGTCTTGAGCGCCTGTTCCTTGAGGATCTCGCGTTCCTTGTCGAGCTTGTCGGCCGGAACGTCCTCGCGCTGCACCCACAGCGGGTTGCTGGCCGCGATATGCATGCTGATGTCCTTGACGAAGACCGTGAAGTTGTCGCTCTTGGCCACGAAATCGCTCTCGCAGTTGACTTCCACGAGCACGCCCACCTTGCCGCCCAGGTGGATGTAGCTGGCCACCACGCCCTGCGAGGCCGTGCGGCCCGCGCGTTTGGCGGCCACGTCCATGCCTTTTTTGCGCAACAGCTCGACGGCCTTGTCGAAATCACCGTTGGTTTCGACCAGCGCCTTCTTGCAATCCATCATGCCCACGCCGGTCTTGTCTCTGAGTTTTTTTACCTCTTCGGATGTTATCTGCACGGTATTCCTCCTAACGGTTCTACTCGACTTCGTCCGCGAAAACTTCTTCCGCGGGTTCCTCGTCCTTGACGATGACCTCGACCTCGCTCTCCATATCCTCGCCGAGACCCTTCCTGCGTCTGCCGCCCTTGCGTTCGGTGGCCTGCGGTTCGGCCGCCGCCGCCTCTTCCTTGACCTGGCCCTGGAGCTTTTCCTCGTAGAGGGCCGTGCCGTCGTTGATCGAGTCGGCGATTTTGGAGGTGAAGAGCCTAATGGCGCGGATGGCGTCATCGTTGCCCGGGATTACGTAATCGATCAGGGACGGGTCGCAGTTCGTGTCCACGATGGAGACGATGGGGATCTTCAATTTGCGGGCTTCCTTGACCGCGATATATTCCCGGGACGGGTCCACGATGAAGAGCACGTCCGGGAGCTTCTCCATGGTCTTGATCCCGGAGAGCGAGCGGTCGAGCTTGATCTTGTGCCGCTTCATGCTGATCTGTTCCTTCTTGGGGTAATTCTCGATGGTGCCGTTGTCGATGATGGTTTCCAGCCATTTGAGCCGCTCGATGCTCTTGCGGATGGTGGCGAAGTTGGTGAGCGATCCACCCAGCCAGCGATGGTTGACATAGAACGCCTTGCTGCGCTGGGCCTCTTCCTCGATGGCGTCCTGGGCCTGCTTCTTGGTGCCGACCATGAGCACCTTGCCGCCCGAGGCCGTGACCTCGCGGATGAACTCGCAGGCCTTTTCGAAGAGCTTTTCGGTCTTCTGCAGGTCGATGATGTGGATGCCGTTGCGCGCCCCGAAGATATAGGGCTTCATGAGTGGATTCCAACGCGGGGTCTGATGTCCGAAATGGACGCCTGCTTCCAGGAGCTGTTTCATACTAACTGCCGGCATACTGCCTCCTTTGGTTTTTCCTCCGCCCGTTTAAAGACACAGCCTATCCTTAATTTCTAAGGACACCGGGGCTTGTGCAAAACAACCGGGCGTGCGAATTTGCGAGCCATTTAACATACATATCCCGATGTTTCAAGGCTTATTTCCTAAGGCATCATGGACAGTTCGAATGCCACGGGCCTCACGCACGCACGGGGAGGATGGGTTCCGACGGGTCCATCGCCAAGCCGGGATACTTCTCAGGCCGGCTTGAGCAGGCGCCCAAAGGCTTCGATCTGTTCGGCATTGCCCATGATGGCGATCCAGTCGCCCTTGGCAAAACGGTAGTGGATGTCCGGATTGGGCAGGATGTTGCGCTCATGCAGGACACCGACCACCGAGACGCCCGTGGCGCTGCGGATGGCCAGGGACTGAATGGTCTGCCCGATGAACGGACTCTCATCGGGGATGGCGATCCATGACAGCTCCAACAGGCGCGTCAGGTTCTTGAGCTGCGCAAGGTTCTGGTGCTCGGGATCGAACTGGCAGGTCGGGGTGTAGAACCCGTGCCGGACCTGATCCGTGAACTTGAGGATCGTGGATAAGGGGATGTTCAGGGACAAGAGGGCCTGGCGGGTCATTTCCAGACCGGCCTCGAATTCGGGCTGCACGATCTCCTGCGCCCCGAGATCGCTCAAGAACTTCATTTCATCGATGTTCTCGGCGCGCGCCACGATGTGCAGGTTTGGGTTGTGCAGACGCGCCTTCTCCACGATGATCCTCGTTATCATGCCCGAGGGCGTGGTGATGATCATCATGCGGGCCTGAGCGATATGGGCGGCCTCCAGGACGACCGACTGGCTGGCATCGCCATAGATCACGGGAATGCCGGCCTCCTTGAACTGATCGATTATGCGTGAGTTATACTCGATGATCACGAAAGGGACCTGGATGGACTTGAGCACCTGGGAGACATAGGTGCCGGTGCGTCCGCCCCCGGAGATGATCACATGGCCGGCCAGCCCGTTTTTCGGCAGGTTGATGGTCTGCAGGCGCTCGGTCTTGAACCAGCGTTTGCGCAAGGCATACAAGGGGGCCGTAAAGCCGGAGACAAAGGGCGTCAAGACCATGCTGATGACCGTGGTGGTCAGCATCAGGGCAAAGAGGTCATGGGAGATGGAGCCCGTTTTGAGGCCCACGCGGGCAAGCACGAAGGAGAACTCGCCGATCTGGAACAGCCCCAGGCCGACGGCCAAGGGGATGATGTTGGCGTACCCAAACAGGCGCACCACGCCGGCGAAAATCAGCCCTTTGCCGAAAAGTAGCAGCACCACCAGGAACAGGATGGTCCGGATGTTGCGGACGAGAAAGGCCGGGTCCAGGAGCAGCCCCACCGAGACAAAGAATAAGAGGCCGAAGATGTCCCTTAAAGGGATGATATCGCTCAAGGCCTGGTGGCTGTAGTCGGATTCGCTCAAGACCATGCCGGCCACGAAGGCCCCGAAGGCAAACGAGAGCCCGAAGAGATACGTGCCGTACCCGACGCCTAAGCCCGTGGCGGTAACGGTCAGCAAAAACAGCTCGCGCGAGTTCCAGCCCGCGACCCAGGACAGGATTTTCGGGATCAGGCGGCCTCCGACCACCACCATGACGATCAGGAACCCCATGGCCTTCAGGACGGCCAGGGCCAGGAGCGACAGCCCGGCCCCGAGATGGCTGATCTCCGGCAGGATGATCATGAGCGGGATCACGGCCAGGTCCTGGACGATCAGCATGCCGATCATGACGCGGCTGGAAAGCGTGCCCATCAAACCCCGGTTCATGAGGGTCTTCAGGATCACCATGGTGCTGGAAAGGGACATGACGGCCCCCATCCACAGGGCGGAGTTTGCATCCCAACCGAGCCATGTGCCGATGATAAAGCCGTACGCGATGGTCAGGCACATCTGGATGGGGGTTCCGATCAGGGCTACGCCGCGCACCGGCTTGAGCTCCTTGAAGGATACCTCCAGCCCGATGCCGAACAGCAGGAGCGCCACGCCGATTTCGGCCAGGAGCTCGATATCGTGCATCTGACTGATGAAGATGCGGCCGGTCAAGGGACCGAGCACCACCCCGGCCAGGATATAGCCCAGGATAAGCGGCTGCTTGAGCCTTTGGGCGATCAGGCCTCCCAACAGGGCGGCGATGATGATGATGGCGATGTCGGCTGAGAGTCCCACGCGGATTCCTTACCTTTTTAGCGTTTTTTGATCCCGAGCTTGTCGATCTTATACCGCAGCACCCGTTCGCTGATGCCCAGGGCTTCGGCCGCGCGGGTCTGCACCCAGTCGTGGCGTTCAAGGGCCTGCAGGATCAGATCGCGCTCCACCAGGGCCAGGCGTTTGTTTAAGAAACCCACCGGTTGATCCTTGGGCGTGCGCACCTCCTCGGGCAGGTCGGAAACCTTGATCAGCGTGGAGCGGCTCAAGGCCGCCAGGCGCTTGATGATGTGCTCGAGCTCGCGCACGTTGCCCGGGAAGTCGTATTTCATGAGCGTGCTCATGGCATCGGCGTCGAGCGTCAGCGGCTGCGGGCTGTAGCGCTCGATGAAGAGCTTGACCAGCTTCGGGATATCCTGTTTGCGGTCCCGCAAGGGCGGCAGGGGGATGGTCAGGACATTGAGCCGGTAGAAGAGGTCTTCGCGGAAGGTGCCCTCGGCCAGCATGGCGCTCAAGTCGCGGTTGGTGGCCGTCAGGATGCGCACATCGACCGGAAAAGCGCGCGAGCCGCCGACGCGGGTGATCTTGTTTTCCTGCAGCACACGCAGGAGCTTGGCCTGCAGGTTGAGCGAGAGCTCGCCTACCTCATCGAAGAAGAGCGTGCCGTCATGCGCTTCCTCGAAACGGCCCCGACGGCTGCCCACGGCCCCGGTGAAGGCCCCTTTTTCATGACCGAAGAGCTCGGACTCGAAGAGGTTCTCGGGCACGGCCGCGCAATTGACTTCCACCAGGGGGGCCTGGCCGCGCGGGCTCATGAGGTGGATCAGGCGCGCGACGACTTCCTTGCCGGTGCCGGTCTCGCCGGAGATGAGCACCGGCCAGGGTGTGGGCGCCACGCGCCGCACCAGCGAGAGGACCTCCTGCATGGCAGGCGCCTCGGCCACGATCGTAAACGGCAATTCGGACTGCCGGGCGGTGTCGTTGACGCGCTCGGCGTCGTCGGTGACATGCACATGTTGTTCGATCCGGCGGATCATTTCCAGGAGTGCTTTCAAGTCCACCGGTTTTTCCACGAAGTCGCCGGCCCCGAGCTTCATGACCTCGACCGCGGTCTGGACTGATCCGAAGGCCGTAATCATGATGCAGCGCACGAGCGGGTCCATGGCCTTCATGCGCCTGAGGACCTCGTCGCCGTTCATGTCCGGCATGCGGTGGTCGAGCAGCACGAGCTGGACGGGCTGCTCCCGGAAACGCGCCAGGGCATCCCGTCCGTTCGCGGCCGTCAAGACCTCGTAGCCCTGACGGGAGAGAAAACCCTCCAGGAGGCCAATCTGCATTTCTTCATCATCGACGATCAATATGCGCATGCTGTTTGTCCTTGTGCTCACTCCTATCGGCATCCGGCCGATGTTTTTGGAGCACTGCTTTAGATCGCTTGTTCGTTGCCCCCGGCGGCACGGTCGGCATTCTGAGGCAGGAGAATATGCACGTGCAGGATGCCGGCGCGCGGGATATGGCCGGAGATGCTGCCGCCGTGCGCTTCGATGATGCGTTTGGCGATGGCCAGCCCCAGCCCGGAACCCTGGGTCTTGGTGGTGAAATAGGGTTCGAAGATCCGAGAGGCCGTTTCAGGCGGCAGGTCGAAGCCCGCGTTCTCCAGCTCGATGGCCAGCATCGACTGCTGGCGCTTGAGTTCGATATGGATATACCCGCCTCGCGGCTGGGCCTCGATGGTGTTTTTGATGAGGTTTTCGAGCATCTCCTCCAAGAGGTGCTGATCGGCCTCAAGCGAGGCCTCGGGGCAGGGGATGAAGGTGGCGGCGATGCCGCGTTCGGTCAGCGCCCCTTTGTACAACGTCAAAAGATGGTCGATGACGACATGGAGGTCGACGGTCTGCAGCCGGGGTTTGAGCACCTTGGTATAGCGGCCCAGATTGGTGATGATGCCGTTGGTGCGGAGCATGGCCTTGAGCATGGTATCGATCAGGTCCTGGTGCTCCGGGGTCAGTTCATCGGCCTCGATGCGCAGGCGCTGCAGGCCCATGCTGATGGCGTTCAAGGGGTTGCGCAGCTCGTGCGTGATGGTGGCCGAGGCCTGTCCGAGCGCGGCATCCTCCTGCTGACGAGCCAAGCTGCGTTCAAAGGTTCGCACCTGGTTGAGGGTTTTGGTCTGATAGTAGAAGAGCAGCCATGAGACCAGGATGCCGATGACCATGGTGAGCACGACGAAGGACAGGAACTGCGACCAGAGGCGGTTTCTTTCGTCATAATACGTCTGCGCCGAGACCCCCACCACCAGGGTCTGATCATTTTCCATGCCCAGGCGCGTCTCGGCGATGCGCCGCGATTCGATCAGCCGCACTCCGTAATGCTGACGCGGCGTTTGTGCCGGCTCCTTCTCGATGCGGACATACGCGATTCCGGACAGGCGCTTCAGACGCTTGAGCGTTTCCTTGAGCTCTATCTGGTTTTCAAGGGCCTGGATGCGCGGGCTGTAAAAGGCGATCACGATCGACCCCGGTGCCCTTTGACGTTTCAGGATATAGGTCTTGAACTCGCCTGGGGCCGGGATGAGGCCTTCCATGAGGGATGCGCCCCGGCCCTCGGTCCGCCCTTTGGGACGCTGGATGACGATCCATGAGAGTCCGGTTTGTTGGCAGAAGGCGGAGAGCTCGGTTTCAGTGAAGGGGTCGATGGCGTCGAGGTAGTCCACGAAACGGGCGGTATTGCCCAGAAAGGATTGCATGATTTCCGCGATCGCGTTCTGTGACAGGAGCGCATTGTTGGCGTTGAGGTGGACGGCTTCGCTGAAGAGTTGGGCGTTGGACTTCACCTGGGCGAGGAAGAGACGCTGCGCATGGCTGATCAGCCAGACATAATACCCCATGACGACGAAGATGATCACCACCGGGATCAAGAGGTTGGTCTTCCAGGAGGGAATCAGTCGTTCAAGGCGTGAATCGATGATGCTGGTGAAGGCCAGGCGTTTGAAGAAATCCTTCACCGGGTGCGCTCCTGGAGCTTGAAGACATCCGGGAGACGGATGACGGGGCGCGTCTGTTCATGTTCCGTGTGATGTATGGTGCGCAGCCGCGCGCGCACGCCCGACGGATCATCATGTTTGATCTTGAGCCTTTCGGCCTCGAAGCGGGTATGATCGTCCGAGAGAAACCGTCCGTGCACCCGTATCAGGGACCCGGTCCGCAGCTCTTCGGGCAGGTTCTTCATGTGGATGGTGACCTGGAGCGACCGCTCGCCATCATCGTCGGTGCGCACGACGATGGTGCCTTTGGCGCGGTCCTGGGCCGTCACCGTCCCGGTCAGGTGATCGTTGGCCTCAGCCTGGTTTGCCAGGCCGGCCACAAACAGCATGATTAGAATTGATAGGCGAATATGCATTCGGCCACCGTCCTTTGGTAGCATTCCTCCTCAAAGGGGGAATCGTTGTCAAGCCATTCGATGCGCCAGCTCAAAGCAATTGGGTCTTGCCGACGGGTGAGACATAAGCACAGGATCTTGGTGATGTCCGGATCGTCGTCAAGGGGATGCTTGATCTTGTAATGGGTGGCAGACCAGCGCGCCTGCGGGGCAAGCTCCCAGCGGGGGGCTGGTTGCCATAAGCCCCCGATGCCGAGGGTGTTGCGGCGGTAGATGGCGGCGTCGACAGTGGAGTCCAGATGGTCGCGCGCCAGCAGGAGATCGAGCCGCAGTACTTCATTGATCACCTGCCCATAACGCAGCGTGGTGGAGGAGAAGCGATCGTCGCGTTTGACCGTGACGGGCTGGATGGCGCCATCGGTTATGAGCCAGCTCGGATGAGAGGAGAAAAAGTTCGTGGCGACCCACTCGTAGAGGTTCGTTAGGTTCTGCGTTACACCCGCCGTTGTCCCCCACGATTCCAGAGCCGGTTCGTGGATGCTGCCCAGGCGGTAGGTGGGCACTCCACCGGCGTTCAGGGTGACCTCGCGCTGGTAGTCTTCCCAGCTCAAGGCCTGCTCGATCCCGAGGCCCGCCTGGTCGTTCAGGGACCAGTCGGCCCACAAGGTGGCCCCATGGGTGTTTACGTCATCATCGCTGCGGTAAATGCTGTAGGCGTACATGACCCCCGGCCGCAGACGGTCTTCGTACAGCGACCAGTCTAGGGCGCCGCCGGCCGTGGCGCGGTATTCCTGATCCGACGATTTCATGTATGACCCGTCGATGAAGGCTTCATAACCGGTGGCAAGCGTCTCGATGTCTCCGGGCTGGGAGAAGCGCAGGTCCAGCTGTCCGAAGCCGGATGACGGGCCGTGCGCGCGGGCCTCGCTGTTGCTGTTGTAGCCGCCGTGCAGCTTAAGGGTGGACTCAAGCGCCCAGGCCCTGGAGGAGCAGAAAGCCAGGATGGCGAGGATCAGAAACCGACGGATGTGGTGATGGGTACGGTCATGCATGGCGGTTGTGGCTCGATGGCAATATATTTGACATGAGTTCGTTTTATCATTGAAAATATCGATCGTAAAGCATGGGGACGCCATCGCGTGGAGCCTTGATAGCCTTTTCAGCGCCGCGCGGGCAGGGCGACCACCTCCCCCCCGAGCTAAAACGGGAGACCCCGCTGCTTCCGGGGTCTCCGAGGAGGGGTGTGAAAAAAAAGATGGCTTAAATGCGTTGGTCGATCTCATCCGCCCATTGCTCCCAGGTGCGCCAGTCCGTTAAGGCGCTGTCATTGACCGGGCGTAGGGTGATGCCCGTCTCAGGACTGGTCCATTGGTTCGCGTTGCCTAGCAGGATGATGCGTCCGTCATCGGTGCTCTGAGCCAGCCGGTCGAACCACTGGATCGTGCGCATGGCCCTGGCCGTATCACCGGCCATATAGCAATGCCGCACCAGGCGGTCAAGCGGTTGGCATACGGCCACATTGATGTCGTACTGGTCGCTGTCCACTTCCACGAAGACGCCCATGATGCCTTCCCACAGGATGGTGTTCCAGAGTGAGGAAACAGTCACGTCAACCGAGGTGTCTTCATCCTCGAAACCGATCGAGGTCATGAAGCCCCGGTAGTGGCCTTCCAGGACGGCGGCCTTGACGCTCAGCGCCTCGAGCGCCTCCAGTTCGTTCGAGATCTCATCGATCTCGTCCAGCTCGTCCAGGCCGGTTGCCTCCTGGCGCATGATCTTGGCCGCGCAGGCATAGTACAGCGCGATCTCGCGGTCCACCGTGTCCATGTCGCATAGGAGCGAGCCCAGAATTTCCTTTTCATAGAACACCTTGAGCACGGTTTGGTTGCCCAGCAGGCGCATGAGCTGAACGCTCAGCCTGGCCTTGGCAAGGATGAGCCCGGCCGAGGGATTGCCGCTTGAGGCCGCGTCGGCGATGAAGGCTTCTTTGAGATCCAGGATTTCATCCAGGATGGCCTGGATGTTTGCATCGTTTTTAAAGGTGACCAGGGCATCCTCGACATCCATATCGTCGGCCAGCTCGCTGCCCAGGAAGAGCCGGATGGTTTCCAGGCGGCTGCCCGCGTTTTTGATGTCCGTCACCGCCACGTGCGTTGACGCCCCGTCAACCTTGACCGAGACCTGGTCCAGGGAGAGGGCCAGGCGCTCCCTGGCTTGGCGCAGGCTTTCTTGAGAGAGCGCGATCGCCAGGGAACCGTCTTCGATATCGAGCTGGAAGGTCCCCAGACAAAAGACCGCGCCCACGCCGGAGCCGCGCTGGTAAATGCGCGCCTGGTCGCCGTCCACGGCGACATAGACCTCGTCCGTGACGGATGCGTCGCTGGTTGTGAGCACATACATGGAAGCGGTTTGTGCGTCTTCCGCCTGCGCGGCGCTGGCGCCATCATCGCTGCCTGTGTTGCATGCCGCGAGCATGAGCATGATCACTCCGGCGATGCACAAGCGTGCTTTTGTCGTCAACTTGCTTTGATCGAGATACATAGGGTGTTCTCCTCTCTGATGTTGTTTTCTATCTCGTCCCAAGGCTTCGGACCTTCCTTAAAGGGTGAAGCGCTTGAGAAAATCCCACGCCAGTTTCGTGATATAGTGCTGTTTCTTTTCCACGGTGTTGCCATGGAAGTTGGTCTTGTACAGCACATGCGGATCGCCGTCTGCGGACGAGCTGTGGAGGCTGTACATCCTGACTTCGGCTCCGCCGGTATAAATCGTCAGCTTTTCGGGGACTTTGGGATGGGCTTCATCCGGGTAACCCAGCACACTGACGGTCGGGTCGGTGTAGTCGCAGCCGTTGACGATGGCCCACTGGCGGGCGGTATCCTCAATGGGCGGCAGGCCGGCAAGGATATTGCCGTCATAGGGTACGGTGGCGTCCTCGTAGCTGTGGAAGTTCGCCACCGGAATAGGCCGCAACGGTTTGTAATCCGGAAGATATTTCATGAGCGCGGTTGAAACCACCGCGGCGGCGGCAAAGACATCGCCGCGGTCGTGGGCGCATAAGAGCGCCATGGAGCCTCCCTGCGAAAGGCCGGTAAGGTAGACGCGCGCGGCATCGATGGCAAGCTGCCGCTTGACGTCATCGACGACCGTGACGGCATAGGCTACGTCATCGACATCGCTGAGGTTGGCCCAGCTGTACCACTGCAAGCCGGTGGTGTCCGCGTTCCAGCTCTGTCCTCCCAGGGAGGTTTGCGACAGCGCCGTCGTTTCCAGGGTGCCGATGCCCTCCGGATAGGCCACGATAAAGCCTTCGGTTTCCGACAGGGCCTTGAACCCGCTGGTCTTTCTCTCGACCGCGGCGCTCATGTAGATGCCGTGGAAGTCGAGCACCAACGGCACGGGCGACGTGCCGGAATAGCTTGCGGGGATATGCAGCTCATAGGCGCGATCGTAGCCCTGGTTTTCTAAGCTGTAGCGGTGGTCGCCCGTCAGGGCCGGGCCGTGGTAAAAGCCCAGCCACGCGCCGTCCCAGCGCGCCTGCTCCAGGGTGCCCGGTTTATAGAAGTAATCTCCTATGAAATCGTCCACGCTTACCGTGGCCTTGTAGCCGCCGTCGAAAGGGCAGGCGTAGGTTACGGTCTGAGCGTCGGCATCGTATCCGATCACGACCAGGTGGAAGGTGGCCCACAGAAGCGCATTGTAGGGCTTCATCTGGATGATCGCCGGCCGTCCCTGCCTGAGAAAATGCTTGACGATGGCTTCCAGCTGCTCCCGGCGGCTTTGCGTGTCGCTCAGGGTGGATGTCTCGGCCTGCAGCTTCACGAAATAATGGGCCTTGCCGCCGGCGATCTCGTTGAGGTTGTAGGCGGCCTTGTACAGGTGCTTGAGCGTCACCGCGGCAGCGCCGCCGTTGATCCAGCTCCAGATCTGGGAGGCCTGCGTGATCGTGGCGCCGGTCGGAGTATCCAGGGCCACCGCCGTACCGCTTGTCGCATCGCTGTAACGGCCCTGGTCCTGGTAGTAATCGAAGATCATCGCGAAACAGGCCACGCCCGCGGGCGCATCGCCTTGATCGATGAGCTGGAAACCGGAACCCACCATGGCCGACTCACTCATGCCGTTAACTGGTGATGAATCATTGTCCCCGGATGATGACGAGGAACCTCCTCCCGACGAGCAGGCCGCGCCGAGGATCATCATCAGACCTGCCAACGTCCCGATCAGCCGGCGTTTGTAATACCTCTGTGTAGCCACAAGCCCTCCTCATATACGGCCGGTTAAGCGGCCAACGTGTTTTTTAAAGGATGCAAAATCATTATCAAGGGCTGTGCCAAATATAAGTCACTTAATATCAGCTGGTTGAATACGAGGAGGCCGGCGCAGGTTCGACAAAGAGCGTTCCGATCGACAAAATTGTCGAAAACAGGCCATGCGGTTAGGCGCCTCACGGTCTGGAAGGCAACCGGCGTGTGTGCTATAGCAATGTCATCCTTAACGGCGTAAAAAGGGGAATGCACATGGGAGTGGAGGATGTCAGGCTTTTTTTTGCCGGCCGTGGACTGGATTATGCCATCCGTGAGTTCGATGAGGGCACCCAGACCGTGGAGTTGGCGGCCAAGGCCTTAGGTGTTGAGCCGGCCCTGATCGCCAAGACCCTGGCCTTGAAGGTCGGTGGAAAGGCCATGATCCTGGTGACCAAGGGCGATGCCCGGCTTGACAACCGCAAGTTCAAGCAGCGCTTCGGCGTCAAGGCGCGCATGCTCGGCGCCGGCGAGGTCGTGGACATAACCGGCCATCCGGTGGGCGGGGTGTGCCCCTTCGGGCTTAAAACGCCGATGGATATCTATATCGATGAGAGCCTTAAGCCCTTTAAGCTGGTATACCCGGCGGCAGGCGCCCACAACAACTGTATCGCCATCTCACCCGACGAGCTCCGCCGCATCACCGGGGCGCAGTGGGTGGATGTGTGCACCTGAGGCTGTCCTTATTTAAACAATGGCGAGACCTGCTTGAACTCCGGCGTGCCGGCCCGCTGAAGCAGCATGAAGGCGATTGATTCCGTGGAGTAGGCCACGGCGCCCGCCTCCGCCATGGCCTGCACGGCCGTGACGCGGTCCGAAGCATTGCGCGAGCACACGGCGTCCGTGGCCACCACGGCGTTGTAGCCGGCCGCGATGAGGTCCATGACGGTCTGCAGCACGCACACGTGGGCCTCGATGCCGATTACGATCACGGCGGCGCGGCCGCTGTCCTCGATCGCGGCCCGGATGGGCGCTTCGCCCCAGCAGCTGAAGGCCAGTTTTTCATATTTGCTTGCCTGCCCCAGCAAAGCATCGATCTCCGGGATCGTGGAACCCAGCCCGCGCGGGTACTGTTCCGAGACCACGATCGGCATGCATAAGGCCTGGGCCGTCTTGATCAGAATGCCGCTGTTCTTGACGTAGGCGGACCGGCGGGCTTCTTCCATGGCCTGGTGCAGCCTTTCCTGGATGTCGATCACCAGCAGGAGCGCTTCCTGCGGTTTGAATTGGAATCGCGACATGCTTCCTCCTTTCACACGAGCATGGTATTGGCAAACGAGGGCATCAGGACTACCCCCATAAAAGGGGATAGATGATGGCATAGATCAGGGCCGGGACCAGGTTGCCGACCTTGAGGCGTTTGAGCTCCAGCAGGTTGATGCCTATTCCTAAGATGATCATGCCGCCCACGGCCGTGATGGAGGCCAGCACCGCGGGTTCCTTCAGAAAGGCGAGTTGCCCGGCCAGCAGGGTCAGTCCGCCCTGCACGATCAGGACCGAGAGCGCCGAGAAGGCCACGCCCACGCCCAGCGAAGAGGCCAGCACCACCGAGGCGAAACCGTCCAGCAGCGCTTTCAGATAGAGCGTAGTGGCGTCGCCCACGGTGCCGTCCTGGATGGAGCCCACGATGGTCATGGCGCCGGTCAGGTACAGGATGGTGGCCGAGACAAAGCCTTCCACAAAGGTGGCGGAGTCGGAATGAAAACGGTTCTTGAGCCTGAGACCGAGGTGTTCGATGCCGTCCTCAATGCGCAGCAGCTCGCCCGTGATGCCGCCCAGGAGCAGACAGCCCACCGCGGCGATGGCATTCTCGCCGGACAGGGCCATCTTGAGCCCGATCACCATCACGGCCAGGCCCAGGGCCTGCATCAGGATGGTGCGGATGCCCTGCGAGAGAAACCGCCCGGCCCCCATCCCGATCAGGGAGCCCGCCAGCACGGTCCCGGCATTTACCAGCGTACCTTTCACGGATGATCTTCCTTTCGCATCATTTCGATACCCTTAAATCATAGAAGCGTACCCGTGTATAGACGGTTTCTTGGATGAATGCACATCCAGCCGGATGCGGCGAGGCGGGGACCATTGGTCACGCCCGCCAGGCAGAGTTGCGAAAGCTTTTGCGCCGGGCGCTCGCACCATGGATGGAGACACTGGTTGCCGGTCAGGTTGTTCACGGGTGGTCGGAGACGGGCGTCAAACCTCGTCCAGTACCTCGCGAAGCTTGCGCGCCAGGGCCTGGGCGGTGAAGGGCTTGGCGATGAAGTGCAGATCATGCTCCAAGACGCCGTGATGCACGATGGTATTCTTGGTATAGCCCGAGTTGAACAAAACCTTAAGACCGGGACGATCGGCCGTGAGTGCTTCCGCCACCTGACGCCCGTTCATGCCGGAAAGGATCACATCCGTCATGAGCAGCTGGATCGGGCCGGCATAGTCGCGGGCCATGGACAGGGCCTCTTCCCCGCTGGAGGCCGCCATGACATGGTAGCCGAGCATCTCCAGTACGCTGCGGGTGAATTCCAACACCCCGGGGTCATCTTCCACGAGCAGGACCGTTTCGCTGCCGCCGGAAAGCTTCTCCGCGGAAGGTTCCTTGGGTAACGGGGCCGTATCGATTGCGACCGCGGGAAAATACATCTTGAAGCACGTGCCCATGCCAGGCTCCGAGTAAATCTCGATGGTCCCGCCGTTCTGCTTGACCGCGCCGTACACGGTGGCCAGCCCGAGCCCGGTACCCTTGCCCATGGCCTTGGTGGTGAAGAACGGTTCGAACAGGTGCTGTTTGACCTCGGCGCTCATACCGATGCCCGTATCGCTGACCGACAGCATGATGTGCTCACCCGGCTTACAGCCCTCGTGCCGCCGGCAGTAGGCCTCATCGAGCACGACATCGGCCGTCTCGATGTTCAGGATGCCGCCGTCGGGCATGGCGTCGCGGGCATTCACGGCCAGGTTCATGATGATCTGCTGCATCTGACCCGCATCGACCTTGATGTGGTGCAGTCCCGGCTGGTTGGTCGAGCGCAGCGTGATATCCTCGCCGATCACGCGTGAGAGCATCTTGCCCATGTTCCAGATCAGTTCATTGAGGTCGATCACTTGCGGTTCGATGATCTGCTTGCGGGAGAATGCCAGCAATTGCTTGGTCAGTTCGGCCGCGTGGTCAGCGGCCTGCTGGATGAGCTTCAGCCGGCCGCTGACCCTGGGACCGATGTCCGCCTGCAGGAGCGCCAGCTCGGCATTGCCCGCTATGGCGGTCAGGAGGTTATTGAAGTCGTGCGCCACGCCGCCGGCCAACCGCCCGATGGACTCCATTTTCTGGGACTGAAGCAGTTGTTCCTCCAGACGCTTGCGCTCGGTGATGTCCGTGACGATGCCTTCGATGGCCATGGGTTGTCCCTGCTCGTTGAGAATAAGGACGTTGCGTTGGTATAACCACCGTTCTTCTCCGGACTTGTGGATGATTTTATATTCATAGGAAGGGGACATCGAGCCCTTTTTGAGGTTTTCCCACTCCTGGATAAAGAATTCGGACCAGTCCGGGTGAACCGTTTTTTGAATCAGCAGGGGATTGTCATAAAACTCCGCAGGACTATATCCGGTTATTTCCAGGGAAGCCGGGCTGACATACTCATAGTTCCCACCCGGCAGGGACATGCGGTAGATCATGTCCTTGGCATTCTCGGCCAGTCTTCTGAACCGTTCTTCACTTTTCTTCAAGGCTTCCTCTGAGCGCTTGCGGCCGGTGATGTTGACGAAGCTGGCGCGAATCAACCTTCTGTTGGGGGGCGGCAAACGGATCAGGCAAACTTCGCAGAAAAGATCCCGGCCGTCGGCGCTGTGAATTGATCGCTCGAATTGAAGCTCTTCCCCCGCCAAGACCCGCTCGTTATGTTCAGAGAAACTCTCCTCGATCTTGCGCTGATCGGGCTGTTCCGGCTGGTAAAAACGCAGCGGCCCTGCTTGCAGCAGTTCATCGCGGCTGCATCCGAACAGCTTTTCCGCGCTGGCACTGGCATCCACCAACCGGCCGAGATCGACGTCATATACGACGATGGCGTCGGGCGCCCGATCGATCAAGATACGGTAACGGGCTTGGCTCTCGCGCGCGGATTGTTCGGCCTTCTTCCTGCGATTACTCTGCATTGCCAACGCGATGATAAAGCCGGTCAAGAAAAGAAACACCATCATCGCCAGGATAACGGCCCGCCGGTGTTGACTCCAGAGCGTCGGCGGGCGATTGATGATGACGCTGCCGGCCGGCAAACGGCTGGTGCTGATGCCCCAGCGTTTGATCTGTTGCCAGTTGAGCATGGGTTTTATAAAGCGCGAAGCCGGTTCAAGGGGCCGCGGATGATCACCCATGAGCGAAGGCAGGACCTTGCCCAACATGGCGCTGAGATCCTTCACGTCGACCATGGAACCGCCTACCACGCCTGTTTCGAGTTGTGACGTGGCCAGACAGAAAACCGGTGCGTTGGATGTCTTGGCGATTTCGGTCGCCACATCGATAGGCAGATATGCCTTTCCCGTGACATCGGACGAGATACGCGCGTAGATGACAACGGTCTCCGGCGGCAGGCGGCCGACCCGTCGCAGCAGTTCATCCATGGAGAGGCCGCTGGTAAATTCGAACTCCAGCTTTTGCCGCCATGCTAGGAAATCGGCACGGGCCGTATGCTCATAGGCCATATCGAGGATGCTCGTCCCCGAGACAAAAAGGACCGTGCGGGTGCGGGGGAAAAGTTTCAGCGCCAGATTCAGGGTGCCGGGTATATCATAGTACAAAGGGCTCTGGAAAACCGGTTTACCTGCGCGCTCCAGGTGCGGCCTTTTCTGGGCATACAGGGCCAGGCAGGGGCTGTCGGGTGAGAGGTCTTGGCCTTCATTCATGAGAAAATCCAGGGCGTCGTTGAATACGGTGATAATCAGATCGAATCTCCTGCCGGCATATTTTCTGAGCAACAGTCGGCTCAGCATGAGACGCTGCTGAGGATTCCTGGGAGGCGAGATATCCAGAAATTCATGCAGGCAGTCGTCGGTGTTCAGATGGGCGATTCTTCTGGCAGTCTCTAGACCGGCCGCGATCTCTTGTTGCGCGGGCTGGTTGAAGTTGTAGGAGTACAGGATGAGAACATGTTTGGCCCCGGTTATGGACTCCGGTGAGGCGTCCGTGGTAACGGGTCGGGCAGGAGCGCACGGGGGGATCAGGCAAAATGTCATGAGGCAGCATAAAGATATTATGATCCGGCGCATTCCAGACTCCGTATTCCGCAGATCGATACATGCTGGTTCAATCAATAATAAGGAAATCGTTTTGGATATCAAGTATCGAGCTCAGGTGATCACCCACGCCCTCGTACCGGCGGATGCGCAAGTGGCTTAAAACATGGGCCGGGATGTATGAAACGGCATTCTGATACAGGCAACCCCTGGGATCTTTTGCAAGGAAAAGACCCCAGGGGTTTGCCAAGGTGACTTTATCGATCAAGCTTAAAAATATGAACCGCCCAGTTTGGTGACCCTGGATGACACCGTGAAGCTGCTCGATGATGAGCCGCCCGAATAATTCAGGCCGCCCAGGAACAGACCGAGAAAGCTGTCGTCGCCCGAGGCGGTCCCGCCGTTATAGATGCCGTACTTTGCGCCGGTTACAATATCGGGCGCGGAGATCACCATGGTGGCATAAGACTGTGGGATCGCGAAGGCGAAGACGGCCGTGCCGTCTGCGGCCTTGAGCGCCATGGCGCTGCCTGCCGTCAGGCTGCCCAGGACCACGATGTTCTGCGTACAGGCGCTGCTGGTTGGCTGGCATGTCACGCCACCGATACCCACGACGGTGCCGCCGGTGATGGAGAATGTACTACCGGCGTCGTCGCCTTTGTCGAATGCGTTGCACGTGCCACCGTTGGAAGCGACGGCGACGATGACGCCGCCCGAGATGGTTATGTCGCCGTTGGAATCGAAGGCGTCGACGTCATTGCCGGTACTCTTGGCATAGATATAACCGCCGCTGATATTGATGGCATCGCCGGCATTGATGGCGTCTTCGGTGGCATCGATGACGATGGTGCCGCCGGTGATCGTGACCCTGGATTTGCCCTCAATGCCTTCTGGGCTGCAACTTTCTCCGGTTGTAGTATCTTCATACGGGGTTCCCCTGGTGGTGATATCGATGGCGCCGCCATTGATTTCGACGTACGGATCGGGATTGCCCGACGTATTATCACCTAAATCTTCATCGATATCCCATCCCGCGGTGATGGCCTTGCCGACCGAGGTGATGGTGAGGGTGCCGCCGTTGATCACGACAGAACCTTTACCGGCGCCATTGACCGTATCATCATCACCTTCGACCTTGATGCCCTTGCTTTCATCATCGCGCGTGGTACCGGTGGCATTGATCGTCAGATCCCCGTCATCGAAGATGAAGCCGTTGACCGAACGCACGGCGTCCTTGGCGCTGACGTTTACAGTGAGCGTTCCGCCCTTGAGGTGGATATAATCATTGCTGAATATGCCGTGCTTGTAGCTTGCGGTTACGCTTATGGTTCCAGCTCCGCTGAAGATCATGGGGCCGTTGCCGTACAGGGCGGCCTTCAGTTTCAGGCTGCGCGTGGCTGAATCAGCCAGGGTGTTGGTCGTGCCTGACCCCGCAACGATGAAAACCTTCCGGGCCGATTCAAGATCGAGCGCCGGCCCGGCTGAGGCGGTGATGGCCACGCCGTTCAGATTGAGTTGATAAACGCTGTCGCTCTCAATGGTGAGCGTGCCGTTCAAGACGCCCGTGAGGGTATAGGTGACCATGGCGTCCACGGTAGAGGTAATGGTTATGCCGTACGCGGCGGTCTGGACGCTTACCGCCGTGCCGTCGTCCGTGACCAGGACAACCCCGTCGGTGGTAATGGCCTGGGCCGTTCCGCCCGAGATCTGGGCGGTATTGGCCGTAAAATTGATCGTGACGGCATACTCGGTTGCGGGAGTGGTGTCGTCGGGGATATTCGAGTCATCCGAAGAATCGTTATCCGCGCTGTCAGAGTCGTTCGATGAAGATTGGAAAGATGAATCCGACGAGTCGCTGCTGGAGCCGTTGCATCCACTGACGCCCGCGAAAAGCATGATCGTGAAAAGGATACTCAAGAATGTCCGGGCCTGCATGATTTCCTCCCCAATAGGAATGGTTATCTTACCACCATAGCATGCCACTAGGGAGAAATGATGGAGGAGGTATGGATGGAATGTGAGGATTTCACTCGATGCATACTGTTGGCATATAGATTACGGGCAAGCTGCGCTTGGCCCATGGCGCCCAGCGTCGCTATTCTACCTATCCTTGACCCGGCTACTCGTCCGGTTCTGGGCTTCCCGCGTTCTGTTGTGCTCCAGGACATAGTGTGGGAAATCGGTGCCGCATTTGATGACGTGGCGCATCTCGGAGCGCCTGATCCAGCGGCTGTAGAGCCAGAACCACTGCACCGGGCAGCGCCGCACCACGGATTCCACCCAGGCCTGCATCCAATTGCTGATCTCCTGAATGGGATCGTCTTGGCAGGTGCGGACATCCAGGGCCGGCTCGAAGGTTAAGGTGTAGGCGCCATGTTCCTTGATGGCGGACACCGGCACGATCAGGGCGTCGCCTTTGAGGGCGATCACGGCCGGGGCCGGGTTGGTCAGGGCCGGCAGGCCGAAGACCGGGCAGAAGATGCCGCTCTTCCGGTCTCCGCGGTTGTCGACCACGAACCCGATGGTGCGGCCTTTCTTCAGCTCGCGCATCAGCATCAATGCCTTGCCTTTAGGCGGCAGAATCGTGGCGCCCGAGCGGGAGCGCAGCTCGTCCACGATGGATTCATGCTGGGGGTCGCGCCTCGTGTCGGCCATGACGCAGAACTCCACGCCCAACAGGCGCGGGATATGCGCCAGGATCTCCCAGTTGCCGAGGTGCCCGGTGATGAGCATGATGCCCCGGCCCGTGGCGCGCGCGGCATCGAGATGCTCGCGACCCTGCACCGTGACCTTTTGCCTTATGCTGTCGTCATCAAAATAGGCGTAGCGCACGGCGTCAATCAGGATGTCGCCGTGGTGCTTGAAGACATCCCGGCTCATGCCGGGACGGTATGCGCCGCCCAAGGCCGCGCGCATCTGGACCGCCACGGTCTTGCGGTGAAAGGCGTCGAAGACCCAGACCAGTAGTCCTAAGCCGCGGCCGAACGCCAGCGCCGTCCGGTAGGGCAGGGCGCATACGAGGCGGATCAGGCCGCGCAGGATAGGATAGCTGATTTTTGGCATCGATGCTCCCTGTTCAATGATGGACAGCCTTGTTCTGGAGATCCCCGAGGATCCACTGGACCGCGTCCGGCAGGTCCGCGGCGATATAGTCCGCGCCGGTTACGCCCGATCCGTTCGGCGCGATGAGGATGCCTGATCCGCCCACGGCCGCTATGGTCTCGATGTCAATGGATTTGTCGCCCACCAGGTAGGAGCGCTTGAGGTCCAGGCCGAAATCCAGGGCCGCCTTCAAAAGCATGCCGGGTGCAGGCTTGCGGCAGGCGCATTCCATGGAAAAGGCCTTCACCGTGCCTTCGGGGTGGTGCGGGCAAAAGTAGACGGCGTCGACCAGCGCGCTACGGTCGGCCAGCAGGCGAATGAGCCGGTCATGGATGGAGTCGAGGATCTCCTCGGTCAGTAGCCCACGCGCGATGCCGCTCTGGTTGGTGATCATGATGACCGGCAGCTTCGCCTCGTTCAAACGCCGGATGGCCTCGGCCGCGCCGGGCAGGAGCACGATGCCCTGCGGATCGTTCAGGTAGGGCACATCACGGATGATGGTATCGTCCCTATCGAGGAATACGGCGCTCTTGAGCACGTCTTTCGATCTCCTCAACCATGGTTTGAAGGCCCTCGATGTCCATCCCGACCCGTAAGGCGTGCCAGCGCTCGTCCAGCCGCTTCGGATCGAGCCGCGCCAGGTCCTTTTCCGTGGTGATGATCAGATCCTTGCCATTAGCCGCGGTGGTGATGCGTTCGAGGTCGGCCCCGGTGTAGGCATGGTGGTCGCCGAAGGTCATGGTCGCGATATCGGCGCCGCTTGCGCGCAGGCTATCGAAAAAGGATTCGGGCCGGGCTATCCCGCAGAAGGCGAGCACCCGCCCGCTGATCGGCCGATCGACCCGTTTGCCCCAGCGGTCCACCAGGCCGTCTATAGCCAGTCTGGCGTGCAAGCCCTTGCCCGGGGCGTCCTTGGTATAGACCACTTGGTTGGCGCGCTTCAGAGCTTCTACCGGTTCGCGCAAGTACCCGCAGGGCAGCAGACGCGCGTTCTCAAGATCGCGGGACACCAGGCAGATGTTATAGTCGCGGTGGATGCGGCGGTGCTGAAAGGCGTCGTCCAGGACCACGAGGTCGGCCCCCAGATGCCGGTGGGCAAACTCCGCGCCCGCCACGCGGTCGGGTGATTTGATTACCGGCAGACCGGTCAGACGCGCCATGAGGATGGGCTCGTCGCCGACCTCCCGTGCCGTATGTGTGGGCCTTACCTGCACCGGTCCCTCCAGGCGTCCCCTGTAGCCGCGCGTGACGATGGCGATCGTGTATCCGCGGCCTTTCAGGGCACCCGCCAGGGCCACGGTGAAGGGGGTCTTGCCCGTGCCGCCCACCTCGATGTTGCCCACGCTCACCACCAGCGGGGCCGTCTTGACGGTCGTTAAGATGCCGAGGTCATAGCCGTAATTGCGCAGCGCCATGATCAGCCGGTACGGGGAGGCGAGGACGGCGCTTAAGCACATGACCCTAGGCGTTCCCGAACTGCAGGTTGTACAGCCGGCTGTAGTATCCGTTTTTCGCCAGGAGCTCGGCATGCGTGCCTTCCTCCACGATGACCCCGCGGTTCAGCGCGATGATATGGTCCGCCCCCAAGATGGTCGAAAGCCGGTGGGCGATGATGAGCGTGGTGCGGCCGGCCATGAGTTTGTCCAGGGCGGTATGCACCTCTTTCTCGCTCTCGGTGTCGAGCGAGGAGGTGGCCTCGTCCAGGATCAGGATCGGCGCGTCCTTGATGATGGCGCGCGCGATGCAGATGCGCTGGCGCTGTCCGCCCGAGAGCCTGACCCCGGCCTCGCCCGCCATGGTGTCGTAGCCGTCCGGCATCTCCATGATGAAATCGTGGGCATTGGCGGCCTTGGCCGCCTCGATGACCTTTTCCAGGGAGGCGTTCTGCGTCCCGTAGGCGATATTGGCCCTGATCGTGTCGTTAAAGAGCACCATCTCCTGGGTCACCATGGCGATGTTGGCGCGCAGCGACGTGAAGGTAAGGTCGCGGATATCGTGGCCGTCGACCAGGATGCGGCCGGAGCTTACGTCATAGAAGCGGGGCAGGAGGTTGATGATGGTGGTCTTGCCGGCCCCGGATTCGCCCACGAAGGCCACCTTGCGACCGCGCGGCGCCTCGAAGCTCAAACCTTTGAGGGCGTATTCGCCGCCGTCATAGCTGAAGCGCACATGCTCATACACGACATCGCCGCGGGCGCCCTCCAGGACTACGGCGTCCACCTTTTCTTCCATGTCGGGGCGCAAATCCATCAGGCTGAACACCCGCTTGGCCGCGGCGATGCCTTCCTGGATATCGATGTTGATGTCGTTGAGCTTGCGGATGGGGGCATAGAGCATGAAGACCGCCGTGATGAAGGAGAAGAAGTCGCCCGGGGTTTTGACGCCCTGGATAACCTTCATGCCGCCGTACCAGATCAGGAAACCGATGGCGAACCCGCCGATGAGCTCCATTAAGGGCGCGGACATGGCCCGCACGGCCAGGCGTTTCATCCAGTTGCGGTAGTAGCGCCGGCTCTCGACCTCGAAGCGCTCGCGTTCGTGGTCTTCCATGTTGTAGGCCTTGACGATCCGTATCCCGGAGATGGCCTCGTCCAGGATGGTCATGATGTCGCCCATGACGTGCATGCTCTTGGTCGAGTAGCGTTTCAAACGCTGGCCGAAACGGTTGATCGGCACGGCCACGGCCGGGAACACGAACATGGCGATGATGGCCAGCTGCCAGTCGCGGTAGAAGACCACGCCGATCAAGGCCAGAATAGAGAAGACCTCCTTGATGAAACCGGTAATGGCATTGGTGACCGAGGCCTGCACCATGTTGACATCGTTGGTAAGACGCGAGATGAGCACCCCGGTGGGGGTCTGTTGGAAGAACTTGAGCGACAGGGTCTGAATATGGCCGTAGAGCTTGTTGCGGATATCCAGGATAATGCGCTGGCCGACATCGGCCATGAGGTAGTAGCGCCCATAGTCGCTTAAGCATTTGACCACGAAGATCAGGATGATGGCCAGGGGGATGAGATGCAGCTTGGTGACGTCCTTGGCGATGAAGATGTCGTCCATGGCGGGTTTGACCAGGAAGGCCAGCAGGCCGCTCGTGCCCGAGAGCACGATCATGAGCAGGCCCGCGCCGGCCAGGCGGGCAAAATACGGTTTCAGGTAGCCGGTCAGCCGCCGGTACACCTCCAGATCTTTTTTGTTGGTTAGAGCAAACTTCTTGCCCACTGTGCCACCTCGCATGAGGCCTTCTTGCCGCCCAGGGTCGCGCGCAGCGTCAAGAAGGCGCCGCGGGTTTCCTGATACAGGGTCTTGTCGTTGATGTAGCGCAACATCAGAAAGGCCAGATTATGACTGGTAAAAGAGTCTTGAATGAGTTCCGGGGCCAAAGTCCGGCCCGCGGCGATATTGGGCATCCCGATGTGATCGATGGTGATGAAGGTCTTGGCCAGCCGGTAATTTAGGCTGGAAGTGGTATAGCAGATGACCTCGGGCACGCCCTTGAGCGCCATCTCGAAACAGGCCGTGCCGGACTTCACCATGGCCAGATCGGCCTTTGGCAACGTATCGGTGAGGATGATATCCGGATCCACCATGGCGCGGATTTGCTGGGCATCCAGTCCGGACGCCACGGGCAGGAACCAGCGTAGGTCCTTATGGCGCGACGCGATCTGGCGCTTGGCCTCCAGCATGACCGGCAACATGCGCTTTATCTCGTCCCAGCGGCTGCCCGGCAGGATGGCGACCCGTTTGGGAGGCCAGAATACGTCCTCTATCCGTGGGGCGTGCTCCAGAACCGGGTGTCCGACATAGCGGGCATTGACGCCGTAGCCCTTAAAAAAGTCTTCCTCAAAGGGGAAGATAACGCCTAAGCCGTGGGTGGTGCGCGCCAGGGTTGCTGCCCGCCCGCGGCGCCAGGCCCAGGCCTGCGGCGCGATGTAGTACAGCACCTTGATGTTTCGGTGGTGGGCATATGCGGCCAAGTGCATATTGAAATCCGGCAGATCGACGGGGATGAAGATATCGGGCCGGCGTCGGCGCATGAGACCCTTGAGCCCCCACGAGATGGAGAGGATACGCAGGAGCTTGGGCAGCACATCGGAAAAGCCCATCACGGAGACGGCCGTCATGGGGTAGCGGGCATCGAACCCTTCCTTGACCATTTCCGGTCCGCCCAGGCCATAGAACTCCGCCGGCCCCAGCTGATCCTTCAGGGCCCGGATGAGCAGGGCGGCATGCTTGTCCGCGCTGGCCTCGCCGGCCGTCATCAGGACCCTGACCGGGTTCATGCGCCTTCCGGAAGGATCATCGTATTCTTGATCATCTCTGCCACCTCGAAGGCCTTGAGTCCGGCCTCGCCGTCGACCAGGATGGCGGAGCCGTTTTTGAGGGCGTCCACGAAGGAGCGGATCTCGGCCTGTAGGGCGTCCGACTCGGAGATTTCATCCCGCGTGTGCAGGATCTGTTTTTGCGCGCTTAAGGTGAAGACATCGACCGCGTGCGCGGCATAGTCGATGGAGATATAGGCGTCGGGCTGAAAGATGCGGATCTTGCGCATCACGTCGGCCGAGATGCGGCTGGCGGTGATGTTGGCGATGCAGCCCGACGCGAAGCGTAAGCGCGCATTGGCGATGTCGATCGAGGATGTCATGACCGGCACGCCCACGGACTCGACCGAGACGATCGGCGATTTAACGAGCGAGAGGATGATGTCGATGTCATGAATCATGAGGTCCAGGATGACATCCACATCCGTGCCGCGTTCCTTGAAGGGGCTGATGCGGTGCACCTCGATGAACATGGGTTTGGTGATACGCTCTCTCAGGTTGAGGATGGCTGGGTTGAAGCGTTCCAGGTGGCCGATCTGGAGCCGCGCCTGCCCCCTGTGGGCCGCGTTTATGATGGCCTTGGCCGCGGGCATGTCCGCGGCGATGGGTTTTTCGAGCAGCACGCTGATGCCGTTCTCCAAGAGCGGCACGGCCACCTGCGCATGCAGGGACGTGGGCACGGCCACGCTCACGGCCTGTACCGCCACGGGGATCTCGGACAGCGCGCCGTAGGCTTTGGCGCCGACCTCCTCAGCGACCAAGGCGGCGCGGGCAGGGTCGACATCCACCACGCCGACGAGCTCCACGTCGTCCATGGCGGCGTACTTCTGGGCATGGAAACGTCCCAGATACCCCACGCCGATAACCACCACCTTCAACTTGTCCATGCTTCTTCCTCTAGCTTTTTTACCCTTACCCTTGACCTGTTACCGGCCTTATCTGGCTATCCCGCGTGACGAGGCCCGGATGAAGGCGGTCAGGTGTTCGATCTCGGGCTGAGCGGGGTACTCGGCCTCCAGGGTCTCCAGGGCGTCCTTGAGGGTGCGGCCCTGTTTGAAGACGATCTTGTAGGCCTTGGCTATTGTCTTGATGGCCTCTTCCGAGAAGCCACCCCGCTTCAAGCCTATGGTGTTGGTGCCGAATATCCTGGCCCGATCCCCCGATGCCTTGGCATACGGCACGATATCGAGGCTGATCATGGAGCCGCCGCCGATGATGGCAAAGGCCCCGATATGCGTAAACTGGTGCGCGGCGCACAGACCGCCCAAGATGACATGGTCCTGAACCTCGACGTGTCCGGCCAGGGTGGCGAGGTTGCCCATCACGATGTAATCGCCCAGGCGGCAGTCATGGGCCACATGCGTGTAGGCCATGAAGAGGTTGTGGCTGCCGATGGTGGTGATCCCGCCGCCATGGGTCGTGCCGCGGTTGATGGTCACGAATTCGCGGATGGTGTTGTGATCGCCGATAGCCAGACGCGTCTTTTCGCCTTTGTACTTGAGGTCCTGGGGAGGGCCGCCGATGCTGGCATAGCCGGTCAGGGTGCATTCAGAACCGATCGAGGTCGGGCCCTGGACCAGACAGTGGGGCCCGATACGGGTGCCGGCCCCGATCTCGACCTCATCTCCGATGATGCTGAAAGGGCCTATCTCGACCCCATCGTGGATGACGGAGCGCGGGGAAACCAGGGCGCTGGGGTCAATCTTTGTCATCGAGTCTCCTTTCCAAGGCGCGGATGCGTTTGAGCAGCTCGGGCAGTTCCTTGAAGACATTCTGGCACTTAAGCCATTGGCGGTGATCCATGGCCGGATACCCGGAGACCACCTTGCCGGGCGCCAGGTCCGCGGTGATACCGGCCCGCGAGGCCGCCGTGCAGCCGTCACCCATGCTGATGTGGCCGGCCACGCCGCACTGTCCGGCCAGCACGCAATGCCTGCCGATGCGGGCGCTGCCGGCGATGCCGGTCTGGGCCACGATAATGGTGTGATCGCCGATGGTCACGTTGTGCCCGATATGGACCAAGTCGTCCATCTTGACGTCCGAACCGATCACCGTGGTGGTCAGCGCGGCGCGGTCGATGGTGCAATTGCTGCCGATCTCAACCTCGTCGCCGATGATGACGCGGCCGATCTGGGGGATCTTGCGGTGTCTGTGTCCGTCCCATACAAAGCCGAATCCGTCCGCGCCGATGACCACGCCGGCGTGGATGATGCAACGCGCTCCGATCTCGCAGCCGTCGTAGAGCGTCACATGCGGATACAGGACCGTGCCCTCGCCGATGCGCGCGTCTTCACCGACGAAGCATCCGGGGTGGATCACGACGCCTTGGGCGACTCTAGCCCCGCGGCCGATATATGCAAAGGGATGCACCGTCGCGCCGGGATTCACCTCGGCCCGGCTGTCGACGCAGGCCTGCGGTGAGATACCCGGGGCATGCCGCCGGGGCGGATAGAGCAAGGAGAGCGTTTCGGCGAAAGCCAGGTAGGGATTGTCTACGATGATCTGGGGCAGATCCGTGTCAAGAGGCTCCTTGACCAGGATCGCCCCGGCCGCGCATCGCTCGGCCTTATCCCGGTACTTGGGGTTGGACAGGAAGGTGATCTCGTGGCCGCGGGCCTCATCGATCGTAGAGACGCCCGAGACCTCCTTATCCTTGCCGATGAGACGACCTCCCACATGCGTGGCTATCGCAGACAGACGCATACGTTTAAGGCTTCTTCTTCCCCTTGTCAGCTGCGGCCGGGACCGCGGCCGGTTTGGCCTGGGCCTGCTTGTTGTAGATCTCCAGGATGACCGAGGTGATATCGATGCGGTCCGAGGCATAGATGACGCCCGGCGACTTGACGTCCAGGATCAGGTCGATATTGTTCTTGCGGCCGTATTCGTCGATGATCTTGTCCAGGTCGTCACGGATGGGTTTAATGAGGGCCGCTTCCTTCTTGCGCAGCTCATCCTGGGCGTCTTTGAGGAATCGCTCGCGGTCCCTCAATTCGCGCTGGTACTGGTCCTCGAGATCGTTCTTGGCCTTTTCGCTCATGGCGGGCGTCTTGGCCGCCAGCTGTTCTCCGAGCTTCTTGATCGAACCATCGATCTTTTCGAGCTGGGCCTGTTTATCCTTCTGGAGCTTTTCCATCTGGCCGGCCGCCGCCTTGCCGGGCACGCTCTCCAGGAGCAGCCGCTGGGCGTCGATGTACGCGAACTTGTTCTCCTGAGCTTGTGCCCCCTGAGCAATCAGGACGCCTGCCAGCACTGCCACGATTCCATACAAAACCTTTTTCATGCTTTAAGTCCTCCCTGTTTTTTAAAAGAACGTTCCGATGGTGAAATCCCAGCGACCATTGGATTCCCATTCTTCGGGGTTGATGACCTTGCCGTATTCAAGACGCAACGGCCCCATGGGGGTTACCCAGCGGATACCGGCCCCATAGGATTTCTTGAGATTGTTCAGATCGACGTCCTTCGTGAAGGCGTTGCCGGCGTCGAAGAAGCACACCCCGGACAGGCCGGGTACATTGCCGATCGGGAAGGTAAGCTCGGTGTTGAAAACGGTCATGCGATGCCCGCCGATGGTATTGCCGTAGCTGTCCATGGGGCCGACCTCGCCCGATCGGAAACCGCGGATCGAGTTCATGCCTCCTAAGGTAAAGAGTTCGGTCGTCGGCACCTTTTCACCTCTGCTGCCGTTTATCGTACCCCATCTGAGCTTGAACATCAAGGCCACGCTATCCTTGTAGACCGGAAAGAACTGTGCCCAGCGCGCCGAGGTACGGGTGTAGAAGTAATCGCCGCCCAGACCCGCGTATTCGATCGAGACGGCGGAATCATTGCCGCGCGTGGGCCGGTAGAAGTCGTTGGTGGTATCGCGGTACAGGGTATTGGTGATGCTGCTCGTCAGGCCGCCGTCGATGTCGTCTTGGGTCAGGAGGTAGCGATAGGCGGGGTCGATATCGGTCAAGCCCACCACCTCGTCATAGGTGTAGGTGATGTTGTGGCGCACCTCTTCGAACAGGGGGTAGCTCATCCGGATATTGCCGCCGCGCGCCTCGCGGGTATAGTAGAGCAGGGTGCGCTCCTCGTTGTAGAGCCTGGCCCCCAAGGTGAGGGGGTAATCAAAGAGCCAGGGCTCCTCGAAATCGAGAATGTAGGTCTTCTTGCGGGACCCGTATTCGAGGCTGGCCCTGGCCCTGAGGCCCTTGCCCAGGAGGTTGTTTTCGCTGATCTCCAAAGTGCCCATCATGCGGTCAAGACTGGAATAGGCCACGCCGAAGGTGAACGCGCCCGTGGGATTCTCTTCCACGTTCACCAGCAATGATGTATTGTCGTCTTGACCCGGTATTGGGTTGATGTTCACCTCTTTAAAGTAACCCAGCCGGTTGAGCTTGTCACGGCTCTGCTTCAAGGCCGTGGACGAGTAGAGCTGTCCTTCCTGGATTTTGAGCTCGCGGCGGATGACCTTGTCGCGCGTCTTGGTGTTGCCCCTGATCCGGATCTCGTCGATATAGACCGGATCCCCTTTCTTGATCTGCAGGGTAAGGTCGATGACGGTGCCATTTTCGCGGGTCACGGGGTTAATGTCCACATTGGCGTAGCCCTTGTCCATGTAGATGTCACGGACCTTCTCCATCCCGGTATGGATCTTGAGCTTGCTCATCACATCGCCGGTCTTGATCCCGAAGGCATCCAGGATCTCGGATTTGAGCACGATCAGGTCGCCCTCGGCGTCGACTTGGCCCACATGGTAGAGCTGGCCTTCCTCGATGGGGATGGTGAGATAGATTCCCTTGCCCGGCCGGATATCCACGATGGGCCGCCCGACCTTGGCGTTGATGTAGCCCAGATCGCCGTAATATTGCTCGATGCGCAGCAGGTCCGTATCGATATCCGTCTCGGTGTACGCCCCTTTGTCCTGGATCCAATCCAGCGGGTTCCACCACCTGCGCGTGCTGGTCTTGATGGCCTTCTTCAGCTTGCTCGTCTTCACGGCCTTGTTGCCGTCGAAGGTGATGCCCCGCACGAAGAGCTTTTCGTTCTCCTTGATGTCGAAGGCCAAAGTGATCCCGCCTTCGGTGGGCTTGGTGGTCGAGACCACCTCCACGTCGTAGTAGCCTTTCTCGCGGTACACCCCTTTGATGCGGTCGATGCCGGCCTTCAGGGTGCGGGTGTTCAGGATATCGAACTTCTTGATGCCCAGCGTCTCGAGCAATTTTTTCTCGTCCACGGCCTTGTTGCCCTTGAACTCGAAGCTGATCACCACCGGATATTCGCGCACGTGGAAGGTCAGAACCCCGGCCTCGTTCGAGGCGTCGCAGCTCTCGAAATATCCCATGGCATAGATCTCTTCGATGTCCTTCTTGATGCCGAGCTTGTGCAGGATATCGCCGGGGGCCGCCTTGATGCGGAAGCGGATGGCGTCGCTGGTGATCCGCTTGGTGCCGTCGATGGCGATTGACTTGATCACGCAGACATCCTTCATCCTCAGGTAGCCGTTCAAGGCCTCCTCAACGCTTGTCGCCCGGTAGCTTAGGCCCTCGGAGTCCTTGACGGTCATGAGGGCCTCGGTTTTCTCCAGGCTCAGGGTGAGCCCGGCGTCGGGCTTGATGGTGACGCACGGGACATCGCTAAGCAGATCGACAAGCTCCTTATCCGGCACGGCGACTTCGATATCCGCGGCCATGAGTGAGAAGGGAGCAAGCATCAGAAACAGAAACGGCAGGAGCCTAGACATGATACGGTTCAAGCACGCCCTCCTTCAATTCCAGGATCCTATCCATGGCATGCGCCAGGTCGTGGTTGTGAGTGGCGATAATCATGGTCACTTTCAGCGATGTTTTCAACTGCACCAAGAGTTCTTGCATCATTTCCCCCGTGTGTGGGTCTAGGTCTCCGGTGGGTTCGTCGGCCAGGATGACGGCGGGAGACATCATGAGCGCGCGCGCCAGGGCCACGCGCTGCTGCTCGCCGCCGGAGAGCTCGCCGGGCTTGTGTTCCACGCGGGCGCTCAAGCCCACCATATCGAGCAGGGTCAGGGCGCGCGCGCGGGCCTGAGGCCTGTTCCAAGTGCCGACCAGGGCCGGGATCATGACGTTTTCCAGGGCCGTAAACTCCGGCAGCAGAAAATGGAACTGGAACACGAAGCCCAGCTTGCGGTTGCGTAGGTTTGTCAGATCAGTGGGGCGCATGGCACAGATATCGGCGTCGTCATAGAGGATGCGGCCCTGATCCGGCCGCTCCAGACCGCCTAAGAGATGCAGCAAGGTGCTCTTGCCCGTGCCCGAGGCCCCGATCACGGCCACGCCTTCACCCGCGCCGACCTCTAGGTTCAGACCTTTGAGCACATGGATCGCCTCGGGCCCGCGCCTGAAAGACTTATGCAGATCCGTTACCCTGATCACGGTCTCAGCCCTCATAGCGCAGCACCTCGACCGGGTCCTGCCGCGCGGCCTGGCGGGCAGGGTAAATGGTGGCCAGGAAAGACAGCCCCAGGGCCGCCAGGGCGATGCCTGCGACCTCCCGGGCATAGACCTTGGTGGGCAGGCCCGTGATGTAATAGACATCCGAGGGCATGACCTGGACGTGGAAGATCCATTCCACGGCATGCACCACCGGATTGAGGTTAAAGGAAAGCAGGAGCCCTAAGGCCAGACCTAAGATGGTGCCGCTGACGCCGATGACCATGCCCATGGTCATGAAGACCCCCAGGATCTTGGACGACGGCGTGCCCATGGACTTCAGGATGGCGATGTCCTTACGCTTTTCCATCACCAGCATGATGAGCGTGCTCACGATCGAAAAGACCGCCACCAGGATGATGAACAGGAGGATGATGTACATCACGGTCTTCTCCATCTTCAAGGCCGAGAAAAGGCTGCGGTTCATCTCCATCCAGGTCTGGGTCCAGAACGTCGGGCCCAACAGGCCTTGCAGGCGCCGGGCCACCGTATCGGCCTGGTAGATATCCTTGATCTTGACCTCGATGCCCGTGGGGTTGCTCTGCATGCTGAGTTTCTCGGCCGAGGCCAGGCTGATGTAGACCATGGTGCTGTCGTATTCGTACATGCCGGTGGAAAAGAAGCCCTTGACGATGAACGGCATGGATTTGGGGATCATGCCTAAGGGCGTGATCGTGCCGCTGGGCGCGATCAAGGTGGCCGTATCGCCGATAGAAAGTCCGGTCTTGCCGGCCAGCTCGGAACCCATGAGGATGCCGTTTGCGTTAAGCCCGTCATACGACCCCGCGGTCATGACCTCCTTCAAGCGGATCACCCTGGAGGCGCTCCCGGTTTCGATGCCGCGGATCACCACGCCCTTGACCCCGCCGGGGGTGGTCAACAGCCCTTCGGAGAGGATGAACGGCGTGGCGCCCAGCACCTCGGGGTCCCGCATGATCTTTTCCGCCACGGCTTCAGGGTGGGACAGGCCGTCGGTATAACTGGCCACCACGATATGCGATTGCGTGCCCAGGAGCTTGTCCTTGATATCCTCCTCGAAGCCGTTCATGACCGCGATGACCACGATCAGGGCCATCACGCCGATGGCGATGCCGAACACGGACAGGCCCGAGGTGAAGCTGATGAACCCCTGGCTCTTCTTGGATTGCAGGTATCGCCTGGCGACAAAGAACTGGAATCTCAGGGCTACTCTCCTTTACGCAGCAGGGGGAAGAGGATGACGTCCCGGATGGAGGGGCTGTCGGTAAAGAGCATGACCAGGCGGTCGATGCCGATGCCTTCGCCCGCGGTGGGCGGCAGGCCGTACTCGAGCGCCCGGATATAGTCCTCGTCCACTTCGGCCGGTCCTTCTTTGGCCAGGACCTGAGCCTCGAAGCGCGTCTTCTGGTCAAAGGGGTCGTTGAGCTCGGAAAAGGCGTTGGCGATCTCGCGGCCCGCGATGTAGAGCTCGAAGCGGTCCACGATCGTGGGGTCATCGCTGTTGCGGCGCGACAACGGCGAGACCTCAATGGGGTAGGCCGTGATGAAGGTCGGCTGGATCAGCTTGACCTCGCAGGTCTCCTCGAAGATGAGCGTCTGCAGATCGCCCAGGGACTCGCTGCCGTCCACCTCGGCCCCCAGGGTCGTACGGCAAAACGCCAGGGCCTTGTCCTTGGAATCGATAATATCGGAGGTCACGCCGCCCACACTGGTGATGGCCTCGCGCATGGTGTAGGTTTTCCAGGGCGGGGTGAAGTCGATCTCCTGGCCCTGATACGTTATCTTCATGGTGCCGAGCACGTCCATGGCCATGCGCGAAACCATGTCCTCGGTCAACTTCATCAGGTCGCGGTAGTCGGCATAGGCCATGTAGAATTCCATCATGGTGAACTCGGGGTTGTGGCGCGTGGAGATGCCCTCGTTGCGGAAGTTGCGGTTGATCTCGTAGACGCGCTCCAAGCCGCCCACCACCAACCTCTTCAAGTACAGCTCGGGCGCGATGCGCATGTACAGGTCCATGTCCAGGGCGTTGTGGTGGGTCTTGAAGGGCTTGGCCGTGGCCCCGCCCGGAATGCTCTGCATCATGGGCGTCTCCACCTCGATGAAGCCCAGGTTGTCCATGTAGGCGCGCATGGCCTTGATCATGGCCGTGCGCGTCAGGAAGGTCTGCTTGACCTCCGGGTTCATGATCAGGTCCACGTAGCGCTGGCGGTAGCGCGTCTCCACGTCCTTGAGGCCGTGCCACTTCTCGGGCAGGGGCTGGAACGACTTGGTCAGAAGCTCGAAGCCCTTGACGTAGAGCGTCAGCTCGCCGGTCCTGGTCTTGATGGGCGTGCCCCATAAACCGATGATGTCGCCGATGTCGAGCTTCTTGAAGATCTCATAGGCCTGCTCGCCCAGGGTGGCCTTTTCGAAGAAGGCCTGCAAGCGCCCGCTCGTGTCCTGGAAATGGATGAAGGCGGCCTTGCCGAAGCTCCGCACCGCCATGATGCGGCCGGCCATGCGGTGGATGTCGGTGATGGTCTTGAGGTCCTCCACGTCGCGCGCCTGGTAGGCGCCAGCAAAGGCAGAGATATCCGTATCCTTGCGGTACGTGTTGGGAAAATGGGGCAGGCCCATTTCGGTTTTGAGCTGCTCATATTTTTCGATGCGCTGGCGGACGAGCCGCCCGAGATCTTCCAAAGCTGTAACCCCCCCATGAGAAAGTTGAAGTCTCTATAGAAGATATAATTCCGAGTGTCAACTCGATACGGGTTACGCTATGCTACGGCGCGCCAGAACTTTGATTCGGGCCGTCCTTGGCCCTCACCCTTCGGGCGCACGCAAGGTGCGTCCAATTCGTCTATCCTGACGAATTGTGCATACCATTGTCGCCGCCTCGTCGCGGGAGCTGCGCCATACGCTAAAAGTATGGCTCGCTCCGCGACTTCGTTGCTCCTCGGTCTGCTTTGTCCTGACCGCTGTCTGCTTCCCTATCTCGCTCAACGGAATCGTCTTTTCTCGGGCTTCTTTATTCTGGCGTGCCGTAGCGCATGACGGATTGCAGCTTTGTGCTGCATGACGATCTCCTCATGGAGGGAGTATGTGGAGAAGCCTTGATCCGTCATTCCGGCGAAAGCCGGAATCCAGGAATCACTGGGCTTTCTGGAGCCTGCCCCGGATTGAAGACTTCCGGGGTAGGCACTAACCCCGTAGGGGTAGCAAGAAAAATACTCTTCGCGACAACGCCAAAGTGAGTACGACAGGCAGAACCTAGTCCCCTCCCCGGGGTACCCGCGAGCGGGTCGGAGGGGAGGGCCAGGGAGAGGGGGATAGTAACGCTCTGCCCTGTGCGCGAAATTCAAGAATCAAAGCCTGACAGCTCTGGTTCCTTGTCTCGGTCCGACCCGGCCTGGACCTCTACAATCGCTGTAGCTCCTCATCGTACTTTCTTTGCAGCCCTTCCGGTGGATTCGAGGGTTTCATCGTACCAATATTGATAAACACCCCGCTTTGCCGAGCCGACGCGGCATGCTTGCCGTTAACCAAAAATTCCATGTTGGCCACCCAACCCGAAGCGTCGAATTTATCCATCCAGATGCAGCCCTTAACCTGATCGTGCATCTTGATCGGTCGCCTGAACTCAATATGTGTCTGGGTGAGGATGGGCACAATCAATTCCGACATGAGTTTTTGCAGGGGATAATGAACCTCAAGCATGTGGAGCCGTAAATCCTCCATCCAGCGCACATATGCGATGTTGCTGACGATGCCCATAAAATCGATGTCGTATGTCTTGACCGTCATAGGTAAATCAACCTGAAGCAAACGTTTTTGCATCTCAATAACAGCGCTGGCCCCGGGAGTTTGGACAGGGGATGACGATTTATAAGTGAAGCCTTGCCACAATTTTGATTAAGCCGCATCGGGCATCTCCTCCCGAGAACCGAAATAAACATCATCCGGCGTTGATCCG